>Ga0209223_10003679_pt1 | contig 14463 bp, 14 predicted proteins | sample COG_06_FD_184750 | JGI IMG/M metagenome (GOLD analysis project Ga0209223, IMG submission 184750) | Pelagic Microbial community sample from North Sea - COGITO 998_met_06 (SPAdes) (version 2) | ecosystem: Environmental > Aquatic > Marine > Neritic zone/Coastal water | place: Helgoland, sampling...
CAGGAGATGTTCAGTGGATGAAAACAGGAAGCGGAATAATTCATTCTGAAATGCCAGCAATGAAAGAAGGTAAGCTTCATGGTTTTCAATTATGGGTAAACATGCCTGCTAAATTGAAGATGAGTAAGCCTGAATATATTTATATTGATGCTGACAAAATGAGCGTTCATAAAGATGATGACAAAACTTTAAAAGTCATAGCTGGTAAATTTGAAAATGCTGAAGGCCCTGTCAAAGGTCATAACGTTGAGCCAGTTTATTTTGATGTTGAGTTAAATAAAGATAAAGAATTCAATTTTAAATTACCATCAACTCATAATAGTTTTATTTATTTGATTAATGGTGAAATCGAAATTGGCAAAAATAAACATGATAATGTTAAAGATAGTACCTTGATATTATTAACTAGAGGTGAAGATTTAACTGTTAAAGCTAAATCAGATGCTAAGTTTTTACTCATCTCAGGCAAACCAATTAATGAAGAAATTGCTAGAGGTGGACCATTTGTAATGAATACTAAAGCTGAGATCTTGCAAGCAGTTCAAGATTATCATAATGATACATTTGTAAAATAAATTATGAAAGCTGTAGAAATTAAAAAAACTGGTGGACCTGAAGTTTTAGAGCTTAAAGATATCACTTTAGATAAACCAAGACCTGATGAAGTAACAATAGAACAAAAAGCTATTGGACTAAATTATATCGATACTTACCATAGATCTGGTTTATACCCATTAAACCTACCAATTGGTCTAGGTTTAGAAGGCGCAGGTATTATTACTGATATTGGAGAGAACGTTAAAGACTTTAAAGTTGGTGATAAAATTTCTTACGCAGGTATTCCATTAGGTTCTTATTCAACACACAGAAATTACCCAACAAAAAATCTTGTTAAAGTTCCAGAAGATATTGATCTAGAAGTTGCTGCAACTTTGATGACAAAAGGTTTAACTACATTTTATCTATTACATAAAACATTTCCTGTAAAATCAGGTCAAACAATTCTTTATCATGCAGCGGCAGGAGGAGTTGGTCAAATATTTGGGCAATGGGCAAAAAGTTTAGGATGTACAGTTATAGGAACAGTTGGATCAGATGAAAAAATTAATATAGCAAAAGAAAATGGTTACGATCATGTAATCAATTACAATAAAGAAGATTTTGCAAAAAAAGTTTTAGAGATTACTAATGGTAAAGGAGTTCCAGTTGTGTACGATGGTGTTGGTAAAGACACTTTAAATGGATCTATTGAATGCTTAGCAATAAGAGGAATGATGGTTTCATTTGGAAATGCATCAGGACCTTTATCGGATATTAATGTTCCTAAAATGCTTCAGCCAAAAGGCCTGTATCTTGTAAGACCTGCAATGCAACAATACCTGTCAACTAAAGAAGATCTTGATGAAGCATCAAAAATAATGTTTGAAAAAATTAGTTCTGGAAAAGTAAAAATTAATATTTTTAAAAAATATAAATTAGATCAGGTTGTTGATGCTCATAAAGATTTAGAGGGAAGAAAAATTTTAGGACCTGCAGTAATTATTCCTAACTAACGTCTACATCCATATCGGCCATATGAAGCTTTAATGCATTAGTTGAAATATGAATTTCTCTAATAAAAAATAAAATTGAAATAATCATAGATAAACAACAAGAACCAAAAATCACTCTAGCAATGAACAATTCATTTAAATAAAGACCAAGTACAGTCATCATATTAAACAAAAACCCAAAAGCAGCAAACATGATTGTCCAGCGAAGTAGTGTGATCCGTCCGCTTAGATTTATAAATTGTTTTTTCCATTCATGAGGAATGTGATTTTCATAAACATGCTCATCATGAAGTTCTCTAATCAGCATACTTAAAGAGTGGAATCTGTTACTGTATACACTCATTAATAAAGGAATAGCTGGAAACATAAGTGCAGTAACTGTGTAATCTATATTCATGCGAATCAGTTTGATTATGAATCTAGCCTTTGCTATTTACAAGTAAAATATTATGAACCAATTAAAACTTTTCATAGATTTAACAAGATTAAGAAAGCCTATTGGTTATATGCTCTTATTCTGGCCTTGTGCATGGGGATTAACTCTTGCTTATGATTTTTCAGATAATTTTGAAAGTTATTTTTTTTATCTATTATTATTTTTTTTGGGTGCAGTTCTAATGAGATCAGCTGGATGCATTGTTAATGATATTTTGGATAAAGAATTTGATAAAAAAGTATCTCGAACAAAAAATCGTCCTATCGCTTCTGGGAAGGTTTCAATCAAGGTTGCAATTTTCTATGCATCAATTTTATGTTTATTAGCATTGTTTGTGCTTTTAAATTTTAACTATTTTACTATCATTCTTGCTTTAGGTTCTATGCCTCTTGCTTTTACTTATCCATTAATGAAAAGATATACATACTGGCCCCAATTATTTTTAGGTATTACTTTTAATTATGGTTTAATACTCGGGTGGACAGCAATTAAACAAGAAATAGATATAATTCCTATACTATTTTATTTTGGAGCCATATTTTGGACACTGGGTTACGACACTATATATGGATTCCAAGATATTAAAGATGATGAAATTATAGGATTAAAATCAACAGCAATTAAATTTAAATCAAATCCAATAAAATTTTTAATTACATGTTATTCAATTTTTTTCTTAACAATATTAATGATAAGTTTTGTAATGAATTTAAATTATTTTTTTTATCTATCTTTGGCAATTGTATTTTTACAAATATTTTACTTTCAAATAAAAATGTTAAAAATTGGTAATAACAAAAACTGTTTAAAAATTTTTAAATCAAACAATTTTCTTGGCCTAGTAATATACTCAGGAATATTTATTGGTAAATTTTAATTAAATGAATAATAGACAAATATTAAGTAGACTATATAGAAATTACACAAAAAAATATTTAAAAAATATTTTAGCTTCTGTTTTTTTTACACTTTTGCTTGCTGGAAGTACATCATCTGTTGCTTATCTATTAGACCCAGCTATTAAACAATTGTTCGTAAATAAAGATCAAAAATTTTTATATTTAATTCCATTTTTAATTGTTCTTGCATTTGCAGTAAAAGGAATTTCTCTTTATTTAGCAAAAGTTATTATGATAGGTGTGTCAGAAGAGGTAAGAAGAGATATTCAAACAGATATGTTTTCTTCTTTAATAGAAGCAGACACGAAGTTGGTTGATAATAAGCATTCTGGAAAGTTTATTGCAAACCTAACAAATGACGTTAACACAATTACTAATCTTGTAAGTACAGCAATACTTAACTTATTTAAAGACAGTCTAACCTTAATTGGATTATTAGGCGTAATGTTTTACCAAAATTGGCAATTAGCACTAATTTCTATAGTTATGATACCGTTAGCTAGTTATGCAGCAAGAATAATTGGAAAAAGAATGGGTAAAGCAACTAATCAACAAATGGACACAGCAGGCCTATTGAACTCTTACTTAATCGAAATATTTAAAAATCATAAACTAACAAAAATTTTTCAGAAAGAAAATTATGAAAAAATTAGAGCTGAAAAACTTATTAATAGATTTAAGGAAAATTCAAAAAAAATTAATATTGTTTTTGTAAGATCATCACCAATAATGGAATTTTTGACTGGTATAATGATAGCTTTTTTAATTTTTTATGCCGCAAAATTGATTTCAAAAAATGAACTTGAGGTTAGCAATTTTTTTTCATTTCTAGCAGCAATGATGCTAGCTTACCAACCCGTACGTTCACTTGCTACGTTAAATATTGTTATACAACAAGGTTTGGCAGGAGCAAGAAGGATATTACCTGTAATTGATGATATTCCGGAGATACAAGATAATAAAGATTCAAAAAATTTGATCATAAATAATGGTCAAATAGAATTTGAAAATATTGATTTTAGATATTCAAAAAATGAAGATAAAATACTAAACTCGTTAAACCTTAATATACCTGGTGGAAAAATGACAGCTCTAGTAGGACACAGTGGTGCTGGAAAATCTACGATATTAAATCTTATTCCAAGATTTTATAATGCTCAAAGTGGTCAAATTAAAATAGATGGACAATCAATTTATGATTCAACTATTAATTCTGTTAGAAAAAATATTTCATTAGTAAGTCAAGATACAACATTATTTGACGATACTATCAAAAATAATATCGCATATGCGAATTTAGACGCTTCATATGATGAGATTATTGAAGCTGGAAAATTTTCATTTGCCAGCGAATTTATTGAAAAATTACCAAAAAAATATGACACTGTAATAGGTGAAAATGGAGTGAGACTTTCAGGGGGAGAAAAACAAAGATTGTCTATAGCAAGAGCTATACTTAAAAAAAGCCCAATAATTTTACTTGATGAAGCAACATCCTCTTTAGATGCTGAAACCGAAGATAAAATTCAAAAGGCAATAACCTTTTTAACAAAAGGACGAACTACAATTGTTATTGCGCACAGATTATCAACAATACTAAATTCAGATAAAATTTATGTTATAGATCATGGTGAAGTTGTTGGAGAAGGAAAACATGATGAGCTTTTAAATTTATCAGATATTTATAAAAACTTTTATGAAAAACAAGTTAGAAAATAAGAATGTTTTTTTTATATCAAGTCATATTAAGTCTACTTATTGTATTTTCTCCAATAATATTTATTTTTAGATTTTTTAAAAATAAAGAAAACAAAAGAAGTATTTTAGAAAAAATATGTTTTTCATCAAAAAATAGAATTATTGGAAAAATAATTTGGTTTCATGGCGCTAGTGTTGGGGAGATCTTAAGCATTGTTCCGATACTTGAAAAATATGAAAAAGACAAATCTATTAAAAAAATTCTATTAACGACTAGTACATTAAGCTCATCAAAGGTAATAAAAAAACTAAAATTTAAAAAAATAATACATCAGTTTTATCCTTTAGATCACACTTTATTTGCAAAGAAATTTTTAAACCATTGGAAACCAAATTTCGTAATATTTATAGAGTCTGAAATTTGGCCAGCAATGTTTAGAGAAATTAATAAAAAGAAAATTCCTTTAATTCTATTAAATGCAAGAATAACCAAAAAAACATTTAAAAGATGGATCAAGATTAAAAAATTTGCACGATCTATTTTTAATAATATTTTAATTTCTTATCCTCAAAATCAAGAAACTAAATTTTACTTAGAAAAATTAGGATCAAAAAAAATAATTAAAATTGGAAATCTAAAATTTGTTGAAAATAATTTTGAAAAAAAAATTTCAAACAGCAAAAGCTTTAAGTCAATTTTTCAAAACAAAAAAGTTTGGGTTGCATCTAGTACACATAAAGATGAAGAGATATTTTGCGCCAAAGCTCATATAGAACTTAAAAAACAGAATAAAAATTTAATTACTATAATAATCCCTAGGCATGTTCACAGAGTTAAACAAATAGTTAAGGATATTCAAAATTTAGGCCTTAGTATTGCTATTCATAGTTCAAATAAGAGCAATCTAAAAGATAAAGACATTTATATAGTAGATACATTTGGCGAAACTAAGAAATTTCACGAATTAGCATCATCAGTTTTTTTAGGTGGATCAATTATATCAAGAGGAGGGCAAAATCCTTTAGAGGCTGCTCGTTCTGGTGCAAGAATTTTACATGGACCAAATATTGATAATTTTAAAGATGTGTACAAATTATTAAAATTTCTAAAAATTTCAATACAGATCAGGAACCCAAAAAAATTAGCTTCTTTAATTTTATTTAAAAAAGATAAGTATAAAGCTTTAAAAATAAAAAAAATTGGAAGAAAAATTTTCAATAAAACTGTAATAGAGATAGATAATCTTATTAACAATGAATTTAAAAAAACCTAAATTTTGGGATTATAATAAACCAAACTTATTTTCATATTTTTTACTTCCATTTTCAATTTTATTAAATTTTTTTCAATTTATTAAAAAAAAAACAAAAGGAAAAAATTTTAAAATTCAAACAATTTGTGTTGGAAATATATATGTTGGTGGGACAGGAAAAACGTCTTTGACTATAAAGATAAATGAAATTCTTAAAAAATATAAAATTAAATCTTGTTTTGTAAAAAAATTTTACCCAAATCAAAAAGATGAGCAAAAGATTTTAAGTAATAAAGGTAAACTTTTTTTAGGTTTAAATAGAATAGATGCGGTTAATCAAGCAATTAATGAAAATTACGAAATTGCTATTTTAGACGATGGTTTGCAGGACTATTCAATAAATTATGATGTTAAATTTGTTTGTTTCAATAATATTAATTGGATTGGAAATGGATTATCCATACCAGCTGGACCCTTGAGAGAAAATATTAATAATCTAAAGAACTATCAACACGTTTTTTTAAATGGAAATTTAGAAAATGTTAAGTTTATTGAAAAATATTTATATTCTATTAATTCTAAAATTAATATTCATCTTGGAAAATATGTTCCTACAAATTTAAAAGAATTTGATAACCTTAAAAAATATTTAGTTTTTTCTGGTATAGGAAATCATAAAACTTTTGTGTCTATGATTAAAAATTATGGATTAAATGTTGTTAAGGATATAGAATTTCCAGATCACTATAGCTACACAAATTATGATATTGAAAGAATATTAAAACAATCAAAAAATATGAATGCAAATATCATAACAACAGAAAAAGATTTTTATAGACTAGAAGGAAGATTTAACGAAATTCAGGTAATAAAATCAGATTTACAAATATTAGATGAAAAAAAATTAATTAATTCCATTTTAAAAAATAATGAAAATAATTAAATATTTTTTTCAGTTTTTATTTTTTATATTTTTTTTTTTCTTATTTAAAATATTTGGTTTTAAAATTTCTTCTTTAATTGGAGGAAAGTTGTTTGAAACTATTGGTCCTATTTTTAGATCTAAAGAATTAATTAGTTCAAATATAAAAAAAGCAATACCAAATATAAATTCCAAAGATTTAAAAAAAATTTCTAGATTAATGTGGAATAATTATGGAAGAATTTTTGCAGAATATGTTTTTATTAAAAGTTTTAGAACTGGTAAACTTAATTCAAGAATAAGTGTAGAAGGTCAAGACATACTCGATAAAATAAAAAAAAATAACCAACAAGTTGTTTTTATTTCAGGACATTTTAGCAATTTTGAATTAATGGCAATGCATTTAGAAAAAACAGGGATTAAATTATCTGCAATATATAGACCTCTTAATAATATCTTTTTGAATATAATAATGGAAAATATAAGAAAAAAATATATTTGTAAAAATCAAATAAAAAAAGGCATTGGAGGACTAAAAAAAATTATTCAACTAAAAAAACAAAACTATTCGACTGCTCTCATGATTGATCAAAGAGTATCTGAAGGTATAAAATCTAATTTTTTTAATAGCCCGGCTCTAACTACAACGATACCAGCACAATTGGTCAAAAAATTCAAAATACCCATTGTTCCAATTTTTATAGAAAGGGTTAATAATTTAAATTTTAAAATAATTATTAGAAAACCAGTTAACTTTACGGACACTGATTCTATTGAAAAAATTACACATGATTTAAATAAGATTCTTGAAACAATGATACTACATAAGCCTGAGCAATGGATTTGGTCACATAACCGTTGGAAATAAAAATTTTTATTTTTTTTTAATAGACTCTCTTTTTTGAAAAGCTTCTCTATAAGAATAGTAAGGCTCTTGGAGTTCTACATTCCAATAGTTTAGGTCATTTATGCTAATTTCTTTTCCTGAAATAGCACAAACAACATAATCTCCGGCCTCTAAAATTTGAAAATTATTGGGAAAATATTTTATTTTAGCTAATTTTTTTTGCATTTTTAGTTTATATATTTCTACATGAAAGTTGGAGTAATAGGAAGTGGTGGACGTGAAAATGCAATTTGCCATAATCTAAAAAAATCAACTAAAATTGATAAAATCTTTTGTTTTCCAGGTAATGCTGGGACTGCTAGTATAGCTGAAAATATAGATTTTGATTTATCTGATTTTGAAAATTTTAAAAAATTTATATTAAATAATCAAATTGAATTAGTTATTGTTGGTCCAGAAAAACCTTTGGTAGAAGGTATTGTAGATTATTTAGAAAAATTTAATATTAAAGTTTTTGGTCCAAATAAAATTGCATCACAACTTGAGGGTTCAAAAATATTTACAAAAAAATTATGCGAAAAATTTAATATACCAACTGCAAAATTTGGTGTTTTCTCAAATAAGATAGAAGCAAAAAAATTTTTAGAAAACTCTAATTTTCCAAATGTTATCAAGGCTGATAATTTGGCATCAGGCAAGGGTGTTTATATTTGCAACAATTTTGAAGAATCAAATGTTGCTATTGATGAAATTTTTAATGGAAAATTTGGAAAAGCTAATAATTTATTAATAGAAGAATTTCTTGAAGGTGAAGAAATGAGTTATTTTGTTATTAGTGATGGAAAAACTATTAAAAATTTTGGTACAGCCCAAGATCACAAAAGAGTTTTAGAGGGTGATAAAGGAAAAAATACAGGGGGTATGGGTGCCTATTCTCCTTCAAGATTAATTTCTGATGAATTAGAAAACAAGATTATTCAAAAAATTATTAGACCTACTTTAAAAGGACTAGAAGAAATTAATACAAGCTTTAAAGGTTTTTTATATGCTGGTTTGATGATTGTTAATAATGAACCGTATTTAATTGAATATAATGTTAGAATGGGTGATCCTGAATGCCAAACAATTCTCCCTAAACTTAAAACTGATTTAGCAGATATTCTGTTAGCATGTTGCGATGGAAAACTAGATGAAGTAGATATTCAATGGTTAAATAAGAAAAGTTTATGCATAGTTCTTTGTTCAAAAGGATATCCAGATTCGTTCTTAAAAAATGTAGAAATTGAAAACTTAGAGCAAATAGAAATTTCCGATATGAATTATTTATTTCATGCTGGGACAATTAAAAAAGATAATAAGATATATGCAGTTGGAGGAAGAGTATTAAATTTTGTATCTATTTCTGATAATTTTTCAGACTCTAAAAAAAATATTATAGATAATATTGAAAGATTAAATTGGCCTGGTGGATTTTATAGAAAAGATATTGGTTATAAAGTAATAAAATAGTAATGCGGATTATTTCAGGTGATTTTAGAGGAAAAAAAATTGACTCACCAAAAGATATTAAAACACGGCCGCTAAAAGATTTAACAAAAGAGTCAATATTTAATATTATTTCTCATTCAAATAAGATTAATATTAATTTTAAAAATTCCAATGTGCTTGATTTATTTTCTGGAGTTGGCTCATTTGGCATAGAATGTTTATCAAGAGGCGTAAAATATGTAACTTTTGCAGAAAATTATAATGGAGTTTTAAATGTATTAAAGAAAAATGTAATAAACTTAAAAGGTGTAGATAATTATCAGATTATCGAAAAGGATATAAACAATAATAGTTTTTTTTCAGAAATTAATGCCAGCTACGATATTATTTTTTTAGACCCACCGTATAAAGATAAAAATTTAACAAAAATTTTAAAAAATATTATCGCCAATAAAAATTTAAATGAAAATGGTATTATAATTATCCATAGACATAAAAAAGAAAATGATTTGTTGCCAGATAGCCTCAATATAATTGAAAAAAAAATATATGGCTTATCCAAAATAATTTTTTTATCTGAAAATTAAATCAATAAATTTTTTGTTTCTGCTTTAATTAATTCAACAGCGGGCTGATCGTAAGGGTTTAAATTAAGAGATTTTCCCAACAATATTGTCTCTAAAATAAAAAAACAAAATAATTCTCCCAAAGTTTTTTCATCTCTATTTTTAATTTCAAAGCTTCTAAAAGGAATTCTTTTTTTTCTAAAAACATTTTCTGTTGCTTGTTTTTGCGCTAAAGTTATTTTAGATAAATTTTTATTTTTTAGATAATTGTGAGTTGGTAAAATTAATTTATTATTAACCTTATGTGAATTTTTTTCTTTAACATAAAAAAAAGTGAAAAAATTATTTTGGAATCCATCCAGATATAGCTGCATAACGCTGTGATTGTCTTTTGGCATATTAGAAATTATTGGCAGTATTCCTAATTTTTTTTTACCCAAACTTTCGGCAACAAGTTGTTGATACCACCTAAACAAACTATCAGACTCTTCATCATAATTTATGATTACTGAATTAAATTTTTTTTTTTTTGAAAAATATAGAATTGACTCAACATTTAAAACTAAATTATTCATAAATTTTTTATTCTTAATTAAATTATTTAATTGTTTAAACTTTGAAGAATTTAAACCCATTAATTCAGAAGGAACCATTCCTACTTCTGACAATACAGAATATCTTCCACCAATATAATTATTATGATGAATAATTTCTGCCTTTAATTTATTTGCTAAAATATATAAGTAACTATTTTTTTTTTCTGTTATAAAAATATTCTGATCTTTTTTTTTAATCAATATATTTGCATTTACAATTGTTTCTACTGTATTTCCAGACTTAGAAATAATTAAATTAGTAAATTTTTTTTTATTATTTACTTTTAGGTTTGTTTGTAAATTGTCAAAAAATAAAAAGTTTTTTTTTATTTTTTTTTTTAAAAAATCATAAATTGCATTAGCACCTAAAGAAGAGCCACCCATTCCAATAATTCTAAAATTTGAAGCTTTTTTGTATTTAAGAATTTTTTTTCTTTCAAAACTATTTTGATAACTTGTCTTTAAAGATTCTATTACTTGATTTTTTTCTTTTAAAATTAATTTAAGATTTTTTTTTATATTAAGTGAATTTGTTTTTTTTTTAAAATTAATTAACTTTATTCCAGTAGTTATCATTAACTAATTTTTAATTTTTTCTATTAAAAGTTCTTCAAAAGATGATTTAGAATTACTTGACTTGTTAAAATTATTATCTGTAGTATTAGATTTTGTGATTAACTTTTTTACCTGATTATCTTCATCTTTATTCTTAACATCTTCAGAATTTGGGACAGGTAAATCATTGTAATCAGGTGGCATTAATAATGGTGATTTTTTTTCTACTAAAAATTCATCACTATTATTTTTCTTTGACCCTACACTTTCTTGAATTGAGGAACATGAGGCTAATAATGCAAAAATAAATAAATAATATAAACTAAATCTTTTCATTTTTATTATTATTATCAATTATTTCACATAAAATCATAAATATTATGCCTGTTGTTATAAAAATATCAGCTACATTAAAAATAAACCAATGAAATTCTCCTACATGAAAATCTATAAAATCTGGAACAGCATTGTAAAAAATTCTGTCATGAAAATTTCCCAAAGCACCACCAACAACCATTAATAAAGAATATCTCTTAAAACGATGGCTTTTCAGTGACATTACAATAAGCGTAATGATTATAATCAAAATCATTAAACTTAAAATATTATAAAGATAAATCTCATTAAAAGAGAATAAGCCAAACGCAATTCCTTTATTCCAAATCAATACAATATTTAAGTAAGTTGAATTGAAGATATCTGATCCGAAATTATTTTTATCTAGTTGAATGACATATATTTTTGTCAATCTGTCTAAAAAATAAATTAGAATAACTGTTGAAAACCCAATGTAAAAATTTTTGCTTAAAAATTTAAATATCATTAAGAATGTCTTGGACAAGGGTCGATACTTAACTTCCAACATACTGAGCACTTTGAGCCTTCAGCTTTCGTAGTTTGAACTTTTGTCTCAGAGTTTTCTAAATATGAAACTTCTGCACTTGACGTGATACAAAGTTCTGAGAAATCTACATCTTTTGAAATTTCATTAAGTTTTTTATCTAAATTAATTTTCAAACTTGCCTCTAAACTTGATCCAATTTCTTTACTTGCTCTTTTTTCCTCAATACTAATATTACAGACATTTCTAATTTTAATAAGTTCTAACCATTTTTGATTTAAATTTTCATTTTTAAAACTTTTTGGAAAATCTATAAACTTTGTTAAATGAATGCTTTTGTCGTCATTCATTAATAACCTATATATTTCTTCTGTAGTAAATGATAAAATTGGGGCAAACCATCTTAATAAAGATTTAAGAACAACATTTAATAAAATTATTGTAGATTTTCTTTTTTTAGAATCTTTATAGTCACAATATAAAGAGTCCTTTCTAATATCAAAATAAAATGCCGATAAATCTACAGTGCAAAAATTTAATAATTCTTTGTATAAATTATGAAAATCATAATTATTAAAATAATTTTTAAAATTTTCATTCAAAGAATAAATTTTATGAAGCATAAATTGTTCTAATTCAGGTAGTTCAGATAAATTTATTTTTTCAAAATCAACTTCTTCAAAATTATCATTAAGATTTCCAAGTAAATACCTAAAAGTATTTCTAATTTTTCTATAAGAATCTGCGTGCTGATCTAAAATTGAATGATCAATTCTCAAATCCTCTGCGTAGTTAGATGAAGCTACCCAAATTCTTAAAATATCAGCCCCATATTTTTTAAGAATATCTTCAGGAGCAATTACATTTCCTAATGATTTAGACATTTTTAATCCTTTTCCATCAACAACAAATCCGTGTGATAAAATTGATTCAAATGGAGCTTTTCCCCTGGTTCCACAAGACTCAAGTAGGGATGAATGGAACCATCCTCTGTGTTGATCTGAGCCCTCAAGGTACATTGATGCTGGCCATTTTAAATCCTCTCTTTTTTCTAAAACAAACGAGTGAGTAGATCCACTATCAAACCATACTTCAACAATATCACTTAACTTTTCATAATCCTCTGACTTATATTTTTCACCTAAAAATCTTTGTGGATTGTCTGAAAACCAGCAATCAGAACCTTCTTTTTCATAAATATTTGCAATATTTTCATTAACTTCATCATCAACTAATATTTCTTTAGTTTTTTTACTTACAAAAATTGGAAGAGGAACTCCCCAAACTCTCTGTCTTGAAACACACCAGTCAGGTCTAGTTTCAATCATAGATCTTAATCGTTCTTTTCCTTTGCTAGGATAAAAAGTAGTTTCATCTAAAGCTTTTAAAGCTATCTCTCTCAATTTGTGACTTTCCATTGATATAAACCATTGTGGAGTTGCTCTATGAACTAATGGAGCCTTGGATCTCCAGGAATGAGGATATGAATGTGTTAGTTCACCATTTGCCAATAAATTTTTTTGTTCTTTCAGTTTTTCAATAACAATTGGATTAGCTTTAAAAATATGATTGCCCTCAAATAAATGAACATTCTTGGTATATTTTCCATCACCATCTACTGTTTCAATGGCTTTGATACCATGATTAAGACATAAGTTAAAATCATCAGGTCCATGACTTGGTGCACAGTGCACAATACCTGTTCCCTGTTCTGTTGTTACAAATCTTGCTTCTAACATTGGGATATCATATTCATATCCTAAATTTAAAAAAGGATGATTGCAGATAGTGTCTTTAAAATCTTTTCCTTTAAATTTTTTAATTTCTTTATAATCTTTTATTGAGCATTCTTTTATAACCGAATCTAACAAAGCTTCTGCGATAACTATTTTTCGATTTTTAAAATCACCATCATCATCTAATTGTATCAATACATAATCAAGAGCTTCATTATAAGCTAAAGCTTTGTTGGCGGGTATAGTCCATGGAGTTGTTGTCCAAATAATAATCTCGCTTCCCTCAAGTTCTTTTATGTTGGAATATTTTACAGGGAAGGATGCATAAATAGTGTCTGACTTATGATCCTGATACTCAACTTCTGCATCCGCAAGTGCAGTTTTTTCAACTGTAGACCATAAAACTGGTTTAAACCCTCGGTATAAACTGCCCTCTTTTAAAAATTTTCCTAATTCTCTAACAATTTGAGCCTCTGCATCGTAGCTCATCGTAGAGTAATAGTTTTCCCAATCACCTATAACGCCTAGTCGTTTAAATTGTCCTTTGTGAACCTCAATCCATTTTTCTGCAAACGATCTACATTCTTTTCTAAATTCAACTATAGGAACTTCATTTTTATTTTTTTTATTTTTTTTATATTGTTCTTCTATTTTCCACTCAATTGGTAAACCATGACAATCCCACCCTGGAACGTAAATTGAGTCCTTTCCATTCATTTGATGGAATTTAACTATGATGTCTTTTAAAATTTTATTTAAAGCAGTGCCCATATGAATATTGCCATTTGCGTATGGAGGACCATCATGTAAAACAAACTTTTCTTTACCTTTGCTAGATTGTCTTAGCTCTTGATATAAGTTAATTTTTTTCCAATATTCTAAAATTTCTGGCTCTCTTAGTGGTAAATTAGCCTTCATAGAAAAAGCTGTCTTTGGAAGATTAATTTGTGGATTACTCATTATGCTCTCTTTGCTATTTTTAAATCTAATTTAATTTGAGATCTAAGCTTATTAATATTTTTAAATTTTTTCTCTTTTCTTATAAATTTTAAAAACTCAACTGATAAGTGCTT
>Ga0209223_10003686_pt1 | contig 14446 bp, 11 predicted proteins | sample COG_06_FD_184750 | JGI IMG/M metagenome (GOLD analysis project Ga0209223, IMG submission 184750) | Pelagic Microbial community sample from North Sea - COGITO 998_met_06 (SPAdes) (version 2) | ecosystem: Environmental > Aquatic > Marine > Neritic zone/Coastal water | place: Helgoland, sampling...
GATTTGTCATTCCTTTGATTTAAACCCTTGAAGATTTAAAATGGGACATTTTCAATCGTTTAAGGGTCAGATATCAGTAACGAATTAAAATCCAGAACGCCATAGGCGTTCCATTTTAAATCTTCACTGGTATAAATTCAACCATTTTCCATTTATTTCTCATTCAGACTGCCTCATCCACCGACAACATTACTCCCGCCTATTCTTCTTTTAGTATTTCTATGGTTTTTCTGGTTTTTCTGGTTTTTCTGTTTTTTCTGGTTTCTATATTTAGTAAAATTTCTTCTTTTGGATTTATTTTGTGTTCTCTTCATGGTTCGCGAATTTGTCTTTGTAAACAAAAAAGATAAAAGGTTCATCTTATATATAAACTGTATATTAAAAATTGAAATAAAAAATATACACTATTATATTTACTACAATAGTAATGGAATTATCAGATGAACAAACATATGCTCTTGAACTCTTCAAACAAGGAAATAATTTATTAATTTCAGGACCAGGGGGTACAGGAAAATCTAAATTAATACGCGACTTTGTCTATTACGCAAAGGAAAATAAGAAGAAAATACAAATAACTGCGTTAACAGGTTGTGCCTCATTATTATTGGGTTTAAATGCTAAAACAATTCATTCATGGTCGGGAATACGGCTTTGTAAAGGCACTAACGAATCCATAATAGAACAAGCATGTAAAAACAAAAATGCAAAAAAGAATTGGAAATCCGTTCAAATATTGATAATAGATGAAGGTTCAATGATGTCGCGAAAAATGTTTGATGTATTGAATGCGATAGCCAAAAAAATCCGCAATGACCCTAGACCTTTTGGTAATATTCAAGTAATTGTTACATGTGACTTTTATCAATTACCGCCAATTGAAACCCAAGGCGAACAAGAAAGCGGTGAATTCTGTTTTGAGTCGCCTCAATATTTTGATACGTTTCCATTAGAGAACCACGTTTTGTTGACAAAAATATTCCGTCAAAAGGATCCGCAATACATAGAAATATTGAATGAAGTCCGCAAAGGAAAACTGACACCACCTACAATTGAAATATTGCAGAAATATGTAAACCGAGACTATAATATAGAGGAAAATAATGGGATTTATTTGACGAAATTATTCCCCACACGTTCTCGTGTAGATAATTTAAACAACCAAATGTTTGATGCTTTAAAAGACAGTCCAAAAAGTTATGAATTAACCAAATCAAGAAATACGCTTTTATACATGGAAAGTGGAAAGGCAATTGAAAAGGAGAAGATAGACCTTTGTATGTGTTTACAGCAACGCGATATTGATAATGAAATAAATCAATTAATAAATAGCAGTCCAGCATTGGAAAAATTGAGTTTGAAAATAAATACAATGGTAATGTGTAATATAAATTTGGACATGGAACGAAAAATATGCAATGGTTCTCAGGGCATTGTAGTAGATTTTGTTGGTCCAGACAATGCGCCCAAAGTGCGATTTTCCAATAATGTGACAATAGTAATGAATAAACATGTGTGGCAAAGTGAAACCTATCCGACAATAAGCATAAGTCAATATCCGCTACAACATGCATGGGCTCTAACCATACATAAAATCCAAGGCACAACATTAAAAGTCGCGCAAATGGATATAGGCAATTCCGTGTTTACATATGGGCAGTCTTATGTAGCGTTGTCAAGAATAGAATCAATAAATGGCCTTTATTTGTCGGGATTTGAACCCAATAGAATTAAGGCGAATCCAAAAGTCACCACATTTTATGAAAAAATTCCACCCATTGATACTGAGAAAATACAAACATTGATAAATGCAAACAAACAATCCAATATATTTTGTGATTTTGAGTTACAAGAAGAAAATTATGAGAAGTCAATACCCGATAAAGATATAAAAATCATTAAATTACCATAAAACTATGAATAACATAAAGCTTATAATATTTAGATATTATATATGGTTGGAGTAAGTGTATTACCCGTATGTATACATAATGGTGAATTACTTTTTTTATTCGGAAAAGAGGTCTCAGTAGAAAACAAAATCCAAGGTTATTCTGACTTTGGTGGAGGAAGAGAAAAAGACGAATCAACATTTGATGGAGCAATACGCGAAGGTTGTGAAGAATTAACAGGGTTTTATGGTAATGAACAACAACTTCGTGAAAAAATCGCGAAAGCCGGTGGCACATATGATGTTAAGTATGATCTAAGTGAAACCAATAAATATTTCGTCCATATATTTTTAACAGAATACGATAAGAACCTTCCCACATATTTTGAAAATAATCACAAATACTTGTATGAAAAAATGGACAATGACTTATTGAAGAAAACGAAAATGTTTGAAAAAATAGAATTAAAATGGTTTACAGTATCAATGATGAGGAAACAAACAAATACATTCCGTGTCTTTTATCGCTCCATTTTGAAACTGTTATTGAAAGAATTACCACAAATAAAAGAGTTCTTATTTAAAAATTCAAAACTATCAAAACAAATAAAGAGAAGAAGCACAAGACGAACAAGAACAACAAGACGAGAATATAAATCCGACGAATAAACAAAGTTAAAAATCAAATTGAAAAATACATTACATATATATATAAAACATGTCCTGGAAAAAAGTCGGAGGCCTGAATAAACTAGAAAAAATGAATAATATTACTGTGAATTCCATTGTTACTGATACATTTACTGTTAGGAAACAAGCGAATAAGTTCAAAGTGGGTGGTTTGGATGTAGATGGTGATATGAATGTAAACGGAAATGTCAATGTAACAAAATTAATTGACGCGAGTGGTTTAGACATAGAACACAATATCAAACTATTAGACAGCCTTATTTTTGATGCCAGTAATCAAATATACTATAAATCACACAAAGACGATAATGGTAACTATTTGGCATTAAATAAACAACAAGGCCAAGCTACATTAGATATATGTGGTAATAGTTTGTATACATTAAATGTGGAATCAACATTACAAAGTCAGCGCAATATTTTGTCCCGCACGAGTGATAACAATGGTATTATGTTTTTAGTAGATCCCTCTCAAAGTTCTATTTATTTATACAATTCTACTTCTACTACTGATTCTATTTATGATGTCACAACACCCAATGTGAATATTTCTTATACAAATGATGATAATAAACTTACAATGAAAAATTACGACCACACACAAATTGAAAGCACTATGGCATTGAGTAATAGAAACGTCCCCACTCACATATTTAATGAAAATACAATTATTTACGATATTAGTACAAATACTTATTATGAAAAATATGCGTCCAATAAATATGGTAATTCATTGACACTTGTATCACAAGACGATGAAGCCATTACGCGATTAAATATGACTACTCCCAATAAAACGGGATCGGTTTTGTTTGGAGGTGCGAGTTTAGAAGACGCATCAAAAGGAACGCTCATAGCCGACGTTATTAGCTCTGAAAACATATCACAGAAACCACCCGCATTTATAATAAAAGACGGGCAAAAGAAAATAGAACATGCTAAGAATTTATCTGTAAATACAAATAGTGTATCATCAGACCACGATTTGTTTATTAATGGCAGTGTGTTAATACAAAACAATAATTTGATGAAAATGCAGGTTTCTGATTTTAATATTTCAAATCTTGGTTACAATAAGAATAATAAAGATCATGTGATTTATAGTGGTAGTCATTTTGATACCACCACCAACACCACTCAAAATAAATACCATGTGTTAATTTCAAATGATGGTGGTGATAATTTCCAATATAGTTCAACATTGAAACTAACAGATCAAACAGAGCCATTTTCTAATATTTATGTATTGGATAATTCTAATTCCATAATTGGAACAGCAGCAGAAGGTTATTTATATTATTCCAATAATGGTGGACAAGATTATACAGATATTAGTTTTTCTATTTCAGTCCCAAGTGGAGGAATCTATATATCTCCTTTATTAAATGTGGAATCTACACCTGATATTAGCAGAAATGTTGTATTTCAAATAAACCAAACCGAAATAAAATATTTTGCTTTTGATTTTACAGATGGTTCAGAGCAAGAAGTGAAGGAAATAACACCAATATTATCACAAACACCAATAGACTCCAATGGTTATAACAATAACTTGTATGCATTATATGCAAATAAAATACACAAATATGTATATGATGGCTCTAATGTAAATATGGACTATGATGCGAGTCATAACACTCTAAATGGCCCGTATAAAGCATTTGATGTATATAATGAAAATGTCAATATGGCAGTAGGCACTAATATAATAAGTTATACAACCAATGGCACATCCTATGTAGATATAAGCGGCAATTACGATTTCATTGATGTTTTTATATTGGATGAAAATCGCGCAATATTAATTGATGGAAGTTCCAATACATTATTTTATTCTGTAAATGGATTTCAGAGTTTCGTTCAAATAAATGATGCTTCATTAAACAGTTCTGGTAATGCATATTTATTAGAAAACAAGACGAAAAATAAACTGTATATGAGCGATGAAAATAATGTCTTGTTAAACGTTACAGCACCAGCAACACATGAAATTATCAAACTGTATATACCGGACATATTGAATGTCAAAAACAATAGTAATTTGGATTTGTATGGAAACGCAGTATTTAATAATGACCTAATCTTTCAAAATAATGGTTCCATAAGAACACGCGATAGTGTGTTTGATATTGCGAATGATAGTGTTATTGATACAATAAATATTGGAGCAAATGCAACAAATATAAATTTGGGTGGTCCAAATACGAAGTTGCTTATTATTGGTGAATTTGACGAAAGCGTTACTTTTCGCGATTTAACGGTGTCCAATGATTCTAGTTTGAATAATTTATATGTGACAAATGATGTGAGTTTCAATAGTAATTTATATGTGAATAATGATGTGAGCTTTAATAGCAATTTTGTAGTAAGTGGAAGTACAACAACACAAGATGTAAATATAAAAACAACATTGGATGTTAGTGGAAATACAACAATGACTAACCTTATTTTAAGTGGCCCTATTAGTCAATTTTAGTTTCCTAGATTTATATTTGTATAATTATGACTATACAAATATTTCTATTTATGAAAATAGTAAATATACACAACACCATTTTTGCCATACTTCCCATTTCGCCCTGACTCATAAAAACCTCCATTATACCTTCCTCCTCCTCCTCCACCAGCACCACGTCTCCCAGGATTTCCATCCACAATATAATCTAAATCTTGGAAACCATTTGCACCAACGTTGCTTGTGCCAGGAGTGAAGCCTGAGGCTCCTACTCCTCCACTTGCTATCACAGACTCCACTTCCAAAGAACCACTCTTTATCGTAACAGTAGTTTGATTACCATTCACACCATTAGCACCACTATTGTTAATGCCGCCTGCACCACCACTACCAATTACAATTTGGATTTTAATGTCGGGATAACTAGAAATATCAATATATTTCGCCACGGTTTGACCTGTGCCACCCGTGCTTCCACTTTGATCAGATGTTCCTCTCTCGCCGCCACCACCACCACCAATAGCAACAATTAATATCCCATTGTACATCTTATTAACTTCAACAGAATCATCTTTTACTGTAATTCTTGGGAAAGAAACAACGAAACTAATAAACAATTTAGATTCTGTATATATTTCATATTTTGCTACTAAATTTGATGTACCAAATATATCATTCACCCCATTCTTAAATTTAGAATTCGTGGTTGCTTTATATTTCGCAGTAGTAGTAGTAGTTAACTTATTATTTAGTATTTTATTACCATAATTATTATCTTCTATTTCTATTTTGTAATTATTTATGGTGAAAGCGGTACTACCAGCAGCAAAATAATCATCATGAAAAATATCATAATAATTATTATCTCTTCCTTTTATTTTGTAACCGCTCATATACTATTTTTTAAGAAATTTAATTTCTTCACGTAGACTATTAACCTCTTTTTGTAGCTCTTTGATACCTTCTACTAATAATGCTGTTAAATTTCCATATGATATAGACTTATATGCTTCTTCGCTATTATCTGTATATACAACCTCTGGTATAATTTTTTCTATATCTTGAGCAATAAATCCAATCTGTTTTTTATTAGTATCATCAGAATTCAATACATATTTAACACCTTGTATTTTAGAAATCTTACTTAATGGATTTTCAATGGATTCCACATTATTTTTGAGACGTATATCTGATGACGCATTGAAAGTTTGTGCATACATACCGGTACCAGCTTCTATTGTCGTTGTTGCGTAAAAATTACCAGTCACGTATAAATTTCTATCTGGAGTTGTGTTTCCAATACCTACATTACCATTTCCTAATATTATCATTCTTTCAGTATCCTGCGTTTTGAAAATAATATTATCAGATACATCATTGCTTGTTTCAATAACTAAATCTGTGCCATGTACTTGGTTTGCCTCCATATAAATTCTGGCAAAGTCAGTACCATCTTCAGGATATTCTGTTCCTAAAAAAAGAGAACCTTCAATACGTGAATCACCTAATACATGTAATTTTGCATTCGGATCAGTAGTTCCAACACCAATATTTCCATTACCGCTTATTCTCATTAATTCAGTATCCCGCGTTTTGAAAATAATATTATCAGATACATCATTACCTGATTCAATCACTAAATTCGTTCCCCCACTTATATCCATATAAATTTTGGCAAAATCAGTTGCATTATTACCACCTTCAGGATATTTTGTTCCTAAAGAAAGAGAACCTTCAATGCGTGAATTACCAAAGACATGTAATGATGCAGAAGCATCCAACTGACCTTTTGTTACATCGGTTCCGATACCAACTCGACCACTGGCATCTATAATCATGTTCGTATTACCATCATTCACAAATCTTAATATATCATCATCATTACTATCTTCTTGTGCAGTAATATACGTATCACCATCAATATCTTTCACACCACCAAGACTCCCCCAATATCCTCCAGTCAAAAAATCACCATCAAAAGGTGTTCCGAATCCCTCAAATTGGTCTGTTTCAATATTATAACGTATTGCACCAACAATGCCATTGGAATTTGGTGCGTCAGCATCATAATTGGGGCGTTGGCTAGTAGTGCCAACAGGTATAATAATTGCGTCATTCGCGCTCACATCCAGCGTTACACGTGGAATATTCGTTTTAATACCAATGTTCTCACTACTATTTTGTAATAGCTGTCCTGTGAAGTTAATATTACCACTAACATCTAATGGAAAAACTGGATCAGGTTGTCTAATACCCACAAAATGATTCGCATTACCCAAGATGATTTGGTTCTCATTTTCACTATGACTATTATTTCCAAAAACCAAACTATTATGATAGTTCGCTTCACTAGTATTTCCCAAAACAACACTGTTGTTGAGAACACCATCATTAATTAAAAGAGCACCTACGCTATTATCATTTTCACTGTTACCAACTATGACATAATTATCATTACCATATGCGATGTCGTTCCATATTCCAGGTTTAATACGCAAATTATTCCATGATGAAGTAGGGTCATTTACATATGCCAATTTTTTCGTTCCACTATTAGACACAGCAAGAAACTGATTGTTTAAAAAACGCAAACTATTCCATGAACTGTCAATCAAATTATTAGCATTCACAGAACTCCAAACTTTTGCATCACTACTAATTCCTACATCATTATTATCTATTACTACAAATTGATCATTTCCAAAAGATATACTAACATATGGATTACTTGTAATCACATCATCAAAAAATGGACTCAGTGCTTTATATTGTGATGGACCATCCGAAATGGATACAATATTAAAAACTCCATCATCACTAACAGCTACAAATTTATTATTTCCAAATGTAATGGATCTGAAATTAACAGTGCTTATCAAAAAATTACTATATTGTTGCCACTCCACTATTCTAGTTACACTATTTAAATCTACATCATTATAATAAGCATGACTATTTGGTGCGACAGCAACGAATTTACCATTTCCAAATGCAACCGAAACCCAATTTTGATCTTCCCCCGTAATTATTTCATTGTCTTCATCAGTATAAATAGTATCTTGTGGTTTGAAACTTGTTATATACCATGTTATTCCATCAACGCTTGATAAAATCACTTTATTTCCTACAGCAACATAAACACCCGAACCATTTACTTCTCCATATGTTATGCTATTAAGGCTCTTATCATTTCCTGGTACGATTCCGTTTAAAGTGTATGATTGAATATTTGGAATGGTACTTATTACTTGAACTGCTTTTTCTCCATCCACAATATTATAATTATCTATAATGTAATTTTGACTATAATATTCAACAAAATCATTGAAAGATATATCACTACCATCATAAAAATTTTTATTTCCACTACCGTCAAATCTATATGCTTTTGCTGTTAAACCATTTACACTGATATCATATATTTTATGTTTGTATTGAACAGCATCATGTAGTAAAAATTCCACTTCCGCACCATATAATGATGCTAGTCTTGCAGGAACATTTGTTAATATTCCACCAGGGTAAATCACCAAACTACTGAAATCAAAATTAGAATACGAAACATCATAATCAATAGTAAGACTAGTGTATTCGACATCTATATCAACATTATTAAGTTTATTGTCTGTGATAGTAGGTGTGGTAGAACCAACATTATTGTTTAATATTACTTTTTTATAATTAACAAAAGCAGGATCATTTACATAAGTTGCAGCATATTCTGGACCAATAAACACAAAAGATGCATCACTTACACGTGTTGGGTCGCTTTCAGAAGCATTAAATGTAAAATCAAAACTATATATTGCAGTTTCATCGCGATAAAATGTCACAGTGGAGCTTATATCAATATTACTACTATCAACCGTTAATAAATTATCAATTTTGAAATATTGCAAGTTTTTTAACGTAATATAATTATTAACATCTTGGAAATAAAATCCAGTCTTGTTGGAGCTTACGCCTGCTAGTAGGGTTAAGTTTTCATCATCATGTCTAACATCATTTGTCTCGATAGCATAATCTTCTTTTAATATTTCTCCACTTCCAAGAATAACTTCAATTTTATTAAAACTTAAATCATTACCATTAACACCAACACTTTCAATTTCACTAGAAGACGTTTCATTTAATAACCGAACATTGCTTAACCAAAATGTCTCAGCATTGGGTTTACTAATACGAACTTTATTAAAATTAAAGCTAACATCACTATCAATTATATTTGTAGATGAATCCGCACCACTTAATGGAATATTATTATTAGTAACATAAGTATCAAAACTAGTATGTTGAAACTGTATTATATTTTCACTACCCATTACCTTACTATATACTTCATTGTCTTCGTCATCATATATAAATAGAGTAGCACCACTAATATCCGTATTATTATCATGACGATTATAAAGAACAATAGAAACGATTTCTTCAAACTTATAAGCTGTTGAAAAATGAATAGTAATATTTGAACTACTATCTACATCAAAAAAATCATGATTATTCCATTTTGTCAAATTCGTATCACTATTTGCACTAGGATCCGTATCAAGTAAATTAACAAAATTAACACCATCAGTATTCGCCCAAACTTGTATCTCATTCAATGAGAACATGCCATCTTTAGAAATAACAATTTTCTTGACACCAATAGATGCATTATTGTAACTCAAATCGTTAGAACTGACACCCGCCCATGTATATCCATCATCACTATAAATGATTTCAAAATTGTCTCCAACTGCCACAAAACGCTTATATTCATCACCATATACAACACTGTTTAGTTTATTGCAACTAGTTACTTGTTGCTGTATATCAACAACATTCCATTGTTTCAAACGCTCATAATTGCTATTGTTACCAATGAGAATATTATTGGATCCATCTATTAAATTAGAAGATACATCATCACCAATATGAGAACCAATAGTAGTATTTTCAAATCTCAAACTATGATCACTACGTATTACAGTGTCTCCGCTAATATCAATAGCAAAGTTTTCATTATGAGTATCTTGAAAATATGTATTTTTCAATTTATTGGCACTACTATCATTTAACCAATTAGACATTATATAAAACATGGGTATTTTATTGTATGATTTTAAACAATTGGTTTTATAAAATATAAATAAATCAACAATGTAATAGTTATATGTATAAATCCTTATTTATACAAGTAAAGAAGCTTATTCCTAGAATTTCATCCACAGAATTAATTGCATTGCGGAGTGGCAATGTATCATTAGACAGACAAATAATGAAGGGTATGGTAGAGTTACCAACAAAACAAAAAATAGAATCCAAGTTTCCAAAAGAGAACCTGGACAAATTATTCAAAGAATTCAGTAAAAAGCCATTAAATAGTAAGATTTATCCAGACTATCCGGATATAATTCATTATTTAGCAAAAAACAAGTATTTCAGTTTCCTTATTGATGAAAAATATGGAGGCATAAAGCTTTCAGTGCAAGAACTATCAAGTATATTGACAAAAATAACCAGTGTTGATCCGGCATTAGGTGTCATAGCCATGGTTCCTAATTCTCTTGGTCCAGGAGAACTTTTGTTAAATTACGGGACACAAGAACAGAAAAACAAATATCTACCAAAATTAGCAAATGGAGATTTTATTCCTTGTTTCGGTCTTACTGGTCCAAATAATGGTTCTGATGCAACAGGAGCAATAGATACGGGTATTTTGAAAAAGGACGAAAATGGAAACCGTTATGTAGATGTAATAATAGACAAGCGTTACATAACATTGGCACCTGTGAGTAATTTAATTGGGATTGCGTTTAAAATGGAAGATCCCCACACATTATTGGAAAAAGGCAGTTCAGGTGTGTGTTTGGCATTATTAGAATCCAATACATGTGGATTAAAACAAGAAACATACCACAATCCATTAAATGTAGGATTTCCCAATGGTACACTAAAAGGGCATCTGCATATACCGATTGAAAATATTATTGGCGGCGAAGAAAACGCGGGTAATGGTTGGAAAATGTTGATGGATTGTTTAAGTGCGGGACGTGGTGTGAGTTTACCCGCAACTGCGAATGCATCAAGTAAAGTGGCAACGTTTGGTATATTTCATTATATTCAAATAAGAGAACAATTTAAAATGCCTCTTTCCAAAATGGAGGCTATCCAAGAAAAATTCGTCAATATGATGTTTCATACATGGATAATAATGAGTTCTGTGGAATTAACAAACACAATATTGGACGACGGAAATTCGCCAGCAGTATTGAGTGCTATAATGAAGCAACAGTCAACAGAAAGAGGACGTATTGTATTAAATGATGCTATGGATATTCATGCGGGTTCAAGTATATGTTTGGGACCCAATAATTTCCTGGAAAAATTCTACAAAAGTGCGCCAATAGGAATCACAGTGGAGGGTTCTAACACACTCACACGAAGTCTTATTATATTTGGCCAAGGACTCAATAAGAGTCATCCACATATTTACGAAGTATTGGATTCTATATTAAATGATAAACAAGAAGATTTTAAGACACATTTCAATAAAATCGTAGAACATTCATTGTATTTATATGGCCGAAGTTTCACACTAATGTTAAAACCCAGTATTGATCAACAATTAATAGACTACGCGTGTTTATGTAATTTCGTAGCATTAAAAGGCGGCACAATAAAAAGGGAGCAAATATTATCAGGTAAAATGGCCGATATACTTTCCAATATATATATGATATTAAGCGTACAATTTTATCATGAAACATATGAAACAAGTGAGAAATTGACAAATTATATTGTAGGCCGTCTTCTAGGAGAAAATCAACAAATGATAAACGAGGTGATAGATAATCTAGGATTACAAAAATATTTACTGTGTCATATGAAGCGCAAGGTTCCAGTTAGAAAGTATAATGAAGAGCGAGAACTATTTGTAGAGTTAATGAAAAATCCGTGTATTATTAAAGAAGTGGAAAAGAATATACATGTATCAAATATCTTGAAGGAACTTCAAGAAGCCAATGAAACAAACAACAAGATAATAGAAGAAAGAGTTATTCAAGTAGGAGAAATTCCTATTAAAAACGAAAAATTGAATACAAAAAAATGATTTATAAATAGTAACACATTACTCTATATTATGGATCATTTATTGGAAACGTTGACGTGTCAAAGAATAAAGATGAACTTGTGTGGAAGCAGCAATCATGCTGCGTATCTGGTGAGGTCTGGCAAAAAACGGTATTGTTTTAAACAGCCTACAGAATTATGGCGAGAATCATTATGATGTATGCACACATCGCTCTATTCATGCCGAAATGGATGCGATGCGTAAAGTGTCTAGAAAGCATAATGATAAACAAAACAAAAAACATAAAGTATCATATGATATGATAGTTATGAGAACAAATAGACTTGGAGATGGATATGGTATGTCTCAATTATGTGAAAAATGTGTTTTAGGTGTGAATGACATACAACATAAGAGTGGAATAAAAATAAAGAAGATATATTACACAACTGGTAATGGTTGTGAAGTAATAAAAACTACACCAAATCAAATGTTACAATTGGAAAAACAACATATAACATCTTATTATCGTAATCATAATTATAAATCGCGGTTAAACTAATCATAATTAAATTAATTTTAAATATGATTTATTATGCACAAATGCGGGCTTGAACCGCAGACCTTCGGCTCATAAGACCGATGCTCTAACCAACTGAGCTATAAGTGCAACATTTTTTATGGAGAATCTAGGCGTCGTTCCTAGTACCTCTCGCACGCTAAGCGAGCGCTCTACCATTTGAGCTAATTCCCCAATAAAAAGGTCCTACTGGGAATCGAACCCAGGCTGGCGGATTCAAAGTCCGCAGTCATAACCATTAGACCATAAGACCAGGATATAAATATACGATTAATTATATTTATATGATTTTTAAATAAGTATTATTTATCAAAAAAATACACATATATTATATGACAAGCGAACAACAGGTGTTCTGGACCTTCTTTATGACAACAATGTGTGGATTTTTATTAGCATTAGGAAGGCAAATGTATAAATCAAAATGTAAAGAAATTAAATGCTTATGTTTACATATTGTGCGTGATGTTGAGACTGAGGAAAAATCAGATGATATACAACTCCGTAATCGGTCAAAACCGTCTCCATCAAGTACGAACGAATTAGAGTTTACCAATATAAATATTTAGACTTAGTAGTGATGTATTTCTTGGTTAGAAGCACCGCTTCCTTGAAGTTGTCCACCAAGATTTGCGTCGTCTGTTTTTCTCAATTGATATTGTCCTAAATATACACCGGTATCACTAACGTCTCTTCCTGGTGTTGTGCTCAGCTTTGTATCCAATTCATCAGTTGTTAACGGCTCAACACATTCCAATAATGGCTTCCCAAAATAAGAAGCATTGGACATTCTAATGCAGCAATAAATTAAAGCAAAAACTAATACACAAAGTAGAAAGATTGTTTGTTTGTTCCAAATATTTTTCAATGACAACTTGTTCATATATATTGTATAAATATAGTAAAAAATTGAATGAATTAATTAATTAATGAAACTCATACATCAAAATGACAACAATAGAAGAATTAAATATTAAAATAGACCATTTAACACAACTTGTGATAACGCTACAAGAAACAATAAATCAACAAAAATCCCAATCGAATGGAACAATAGAATCAGAAATGATTGAACCTAAAATATCATTGGAAACGTGGCTTCAAAATACACAAATGGCAGATATATACATAAATACATTGTTTGAAAATGGTTGTGTAAGTGCCTTTCAAAAATTTATATTAGATCATCATGAAAAAGCCCGATTACCATTCGCATATAAAAACAATAAACTATATGTATGCAATAATGATGGAAAATGGATTTTATATGATGAAAATATACCAAAAATTATGGTAGAAAAAACATGGAAAAAATTCCTAAACTATTATTTGAATTCATATACTGAAATAGAAGTTGAAGAGAATATCGCAGACAAAAAGAAAAGTATGGTATTAAAAATGAGACAAAATTTATGTGAAATAAAGAAAAATAAAGAGTTGGTGGGTAAATGGTTAAAAAAGGTTTAACGTTTTCGCGAATTACGAACTTTCTCTCTAAATTTAGGATTTTTTTCTATTCCATTTAATAATCGTATTTGTGATTTCGCTTTTTTCTTACTAGTGCATTTAGAATGTACTCTTCTAGACTTTTTGCTTTTAACACTAAAACAATTACGTTTGTATACTTTGCGTAAAACATAAGGCATTATATATTCAATGTTTATTTATTAAACATAATTTATATAATACTATTAAAACACCATTTAATATTGAAAAATTAAATGCATTAACTATTTATTTTCATGATTTATATATACAAATTGATAAACA
>Ga0209223_10003694_pt1 | contig 14430 bp, 7 predicted proteins | sample COG_06_FD_184750 | JGI IMG/M metagenome (GOLD analysis project Ga0209223, IMG submission 184750) | Pelagic Microbial community sample from North Sea - COGITO 998_met_06 (SPAdes) (version 2) | ecosystem: Environmental > Aquatic > Marine > Neritic zone/Coastal water | place: Helgoland, sampling...
AAATAAATAATAAATAATTTATGCTGAAGTGCTCACTTTTTCCTATGCCTGTTTAAGATGAACAAACATATTTATTCTCCTGGGATGCTAGAACGATAGTAAGTCAGGTCCAGGAGGATACACCACTGGACGATTTTGCAATATTATTCGATCCATCATAGCTGACAAATAAATACACACCTAATTTGACTTTTTCCCTTTTTTTGTGAATTATGTTCTGTGAAATCGCATGATCTGGAACTAAAATAATTACTAGACCAGGTTCCCGCTAGAAAAAACATTAATACGCATGTTGGTCCCTGTCGCAGGTAATCTAGCTTCATCGTAGGTGAGGCTCGCCGTAAACAGAACTCTGTAGAGCTTTTCTTTTCCCGCCTTTATAAAAAAAATCTGAAAAAGAAAGAAAAATATGCGTGAGTTTTTTCGACTTTAAAAAGAAAACCCCAAACGGAACATGTCGAAGCGAGTCACATCGGCCGCCTTCCACAAACTACCACGTCCTATAGCACAGTATTCGATACGTGCCGCCCAGCGTTCGCAAAGATCAAAAAAACAGAAAAAAGTCCAGTCAAAAATCGACCCACCGATGGTCATCTCTGCCCAGAACCGCCCTGCTCAGCGAGCTCCTCCTAGAAACAACAACAAAGAAAAGATAATGCTCAGACCACCACCCCGTATTCCGCCACGACGAAAAGTGGGAACTGGGGCATCGAGTGCTTCCAACTCTATCGCTCGTCGTACTGAGTTTACCAAGCCTACACCAGCACAGGCGAAGAAACGAATGCATACATTCTCAACTCAGCCTCGGAGGAGACTTCTGAAGAAGCCCGTGGATGTGTAGAAAGAAAAGAAAAAAAAATCTCCTTCCTTCTTTTCACTCTTTCCTCTTCCCATATATATAAAAAGTAATCATGTCCTTCTTCACGACCGACCCGAATATTTCAATTTTCGGGATCCGGCTGGAACTGAACGGTACCACTTCGAATCAGGTGATCTATATCGGAAGAAAAGAATTTTCAAGGGTATATCCTCCGGGACGTATTATCAGTGGTGAAGCTCTCGATTTCGTATGCAATTTATCAGTGACTGCAGATGGTGTGAATATTCCCACCACATCCGGAGAATTTGTACTAATTTCTGGAAATGTATGGGAATGTTTTATCGCAGGGGTTAGCCTAGGATCCTTTAATGCACTCACAGATATTTTTCAGGATATTTCGATTTTCACGATCGATGGCCAGATCGTCAGTAAGAACATTACGTATAATATCGGGAACTCCCCTAGCCTATATGTATTTCCTACAACGTTCACTACTACGGCCACAACTGCATTTGATCTGGAGGCAGGAATTCCTATGTCCGCAGCAATCTCTGAACCTGCAACCACTCAGTTTTTTCAGTACTCGTATCTATTTCCGCAGATCGCGGAGGATGTTGTGGGCATTTATGACATTCCCACATATCGATATATGTCTGTGCGGATGTTTCCCAATGCGGACAGTTTTTCCCTGGAGTCCAATTTGTACTTGAGACCAACCCAATCCGTGATGAGTACCCAAGTCATATCCTCTCTAGACCCATCCACCGATGGTCCCCCTAATCGATATGTACCCAATATCGTGTCTAATCGCGATATTGGGTACTACTCTATGTGTTCTTTGAGCACTAGCGTGGGAGAATACCAGTTTGTAGCTTCCAGTGACAAGATCGTTTACAAGTTCGCGTCTTCCCGGAAGTATCTTCCTGTATTATTCCCAACAGACATTTATAATTATCAGAAAGCATATGCTCTGGAAGAGATGCCTCTGCTCTCTAATCTGGAGAACATGTGCTTGACAGTCATGCAAGTGGCAGGACGGATTATTTTGAGTTTGGTATCTGCCGTCGGATCGGACACTCACATTTTCTGTTTTTATCTCAAACTGGTGGATGGTATGATCGTTCCCGAAACTCGGAGGCGGTACAGGTCGACCAACAATCCATTTTTTTCCCGCGATCGTGAGGACCAACTGTCGGTTTCAACATTAACATCTCCTGCATGTAAAATTGTCCTACCCAATGTGGTAGTCTTGTCACAAGGCGGTGCCGCCGACTCGACTGTGGTTCCTTACTATGCAGGGACTCTTTCTCTCCTGGTGTTTGCTATACGTAGTTCCACCTCAGATATCAATATTTTTCAATGTATTTATGACGAGGATCAGTCATTTATACGCTCTATTTCGTCGGAAGTGCGCCGTACGCTGTTGGCGCCGATCTCTACAATGGAGTACCCATTTGTATTATCGAATCTTGTGTCGATTCAGGGCTACAAGATGGCGAGGAGCGACGGGGGAGGGGGAGGGGAGGTTTTTGAGGACTATATGGTGTCTCTAGTCTCTCCCATCAATGACCTCACAGGACAGTTCATTGTACTGTCCACAACTACGGCTTCTGCCCGTGGTGTGCATTTTTCCGGTAGTGTGACTGTGGATTCTACCACGACCTCTGTCCTGCTCACGGATCTGGAGAACGCGCCGCTTCCAGTAGCCTATAATAACGGACTCCTCCCAGGTAGCGACGAACTTCATAACCTAGCGGGAACCCTACTATCATACTCTCCAGGCACGTGTATTTCCTCCACCAACCATTTCTCCACGGGTCATTTTTTTGTGTATCAGGACGGGTTAACCCAGACAGCCAGTACGCCCACCCGCATGCATGTCTCCCGTCAACACCAGCCAACTTTCAACCAGGGGACTGACGGGACACTGTATATTAATTTTATGGGAGGTGATATTAGAGATGCAAGCGGGAGTACAGTGATCTCCAAGCAGAACCGTCCGTTCAATCTACAGTGTGAGATGACGTACACGGCGATGAGTGCTGTCCGTGATACAACTAGATTCACGGTCAAAGATATACTCACTACTGGTCTGGAAATCAGCATCTTCAATGGACTGATCCTCTCTCTTGTAGTGCCCGGTCAGACAGTAACGGAGACGTATGACCTTACCGGTCTCACTACTCTTTTACAGTTAAGTACAATTACCATAAACTCGTCGATTGTGCGCCTTGGTTTCCCGGAAGAAGAAGAAAATGATATCCAAGTCTACCAGTCCCTCATCACCTCACTCCAGACAACACCACTGACTGTGACTGCTACTGCCCCCTACCCTCTGGTCCGGTTCTCAGGCGACCGTAATGTAGGGTCCACGCTCCCTGCTGCTGTGGACGTGGCCAACACTGAAGCGGGCACCGCCGTCTTGCCATCGGACTTTTCGCAGTATAATCTCGATTACAATACCAGTTTCACCACGATGTTCTCAGTGAACACACCTCTCTCCATGTTGGCGAATACAGCAATGCTATTTAGCCATACCATCAGCCCCACGAATCAACTACGAGTAGCTCTCATCAAGACAACCTCCACCAATATTCCAACGCTACAAGTTACTACGCACTCGTACAGTACAGAAATTCCCATCCCACCTAACATCACAGGGAGTAATTCGGCCTATATTGAGGCATCTTTACAGAATGCCTCCGCTCCGGTTAATAACGTTTTCTCGTACACTGCCTTCGACGAAAGTTCGCTGGCCTCGTATGGGACTATTGATGGACAGTATATAATGGTAAATGACTCTAGCGGGATATCATTTTTCCCGGCAGCCTACTCGCAGATGACCGCCACCTGTACCGTGGATGTGTTTGTCTCAGGAGGGTCATTGGACCGGTCTTTCATGGTCAATGTCGACGTCGTTCCGGACACTGGGGCACAAGTCCCTACGCAGACTATTACCATATCCCCAGATGCTGCAGGCTATGCTGTGGTATCTTTTTCCTTTACACCCACCATTTACGGGGCAACTTCGTACAATAATTATGTGATCACTGTCAGACCCAATACTGTGCTGTTTCCGAGTGGGTACACCCTATCACCCGCGAATCTTTATAGCTACATCACTATACTACAGTCTCCCAATTCAAAAACAGCGGCTTCGAATATTCGCAACCTTCTCCCCCAATGGTACAATTTTGCCATTAACTCTTCTCGTGGGAGGACAATCGGATTCCTGGAACAGCCTGGAGACGCCCCGGTCACGGGTATTTGTGTTCCGCTAGAGAGCGTGCAAGACTATAATCTGGAAATCGGCCTTAATGTGTCGAGTAATCACGCTGGAGGGTTCTTAGCGGATCTTGTAGAGAAGGATACACCCATGCTACTCTTCGCGATGATGACACCTGGTGGAAGCAACAGCACAGACATCATTCGCGGTCAGCTGGAAGTAGTGGGAGGTACAGTTTTTCTTCGTGTTTATATGCGAGCTCTGTACAAGGAGCGTAATCCAAGTGGCGATGTAGTCAATTCATATGTCTTATCTCGATGCATGACCGACATCGAGGTCACGGCTGATTTTCTTCCCATCGCCTCTACGTTTATTTGTACCTTACAACTTGGTATGAATACCGCAGTGGGGCCAGAGGATAGCATCCCCGCCAGCAGTACTGGTCAATTTTTTCTTAACTTCTCCAACGGAAACGTGTCCCCAACATACTTTTTTTACTGGTATTTACCACAAGAAACCACGGAGCTGCTCGTCGATAATATGTCGTTTTCGAATGCCTACACGTGCGTTGGAGGTTATAATTTCAATCTTTGTGGCCAGGCGTATGCCGATGACGGATCCCAATGGTGCGTGCAGGATCGCAGCCAAGGTATCGACGGATTTTATACCTCGATGAGTATCAACAGTTTCTCCATTCGCACAGCAACGGAAGGCGAAATAAGAAGCAGCGCGATTACAGACATTCAGCGGGCAGTGTCAGTAGACGACGCTATTGCGATGGGCATCTCAAGCCAGGATCTTCCTGTTGACTTTTCTAGCTATATCATCTTCATTGTGCCGTCCAATATCGTGCCGGATCCCACTATTCTTAACCAGGCCGCACTGGCCTCGGCTTACTCCAATACGGGAGGGATCAGTCCCGCCTCTCGCATCGACGCCACCTTGGTCAGCCCCTCTGTAATAAGTGATGTCCTGGATGGTACGCTTGTATCTCCGAACTGGCAGAATACGTACGCCACTCAAGTCGTAATAAATGGTCGGCGTCTTTCTAGCCAAGGAGCCCGCACCTATAAGCCTATCATCATTAACCCATACCCGGACAATACCCTTGTGGTCGGGTTTGAGAAACCATTCTTAATCGTGGCGAACACTCTGTATCTGACCAATCTCCGTGTTTTTCCGCGTGTCTTGAGTGCCGCGGAATCCACCACATTAAACACGGCGACGCAGGATGAAGGGAAGCCAGTATTTTTTTTTCGCCCTTTCGATGTGGATCAGACCACCGGGATCTGGAGGGACTTTGTGAACCCTACCACGACTTTCATCACATGTGTTGCAGACGCGCTCTACGGCAACGGACTGTATCCCAATAATCAAGAAAATATTTTCTCCTCCAGTGGACAACTGACACTTTTCAATCCTGTCCCGATCCCTCTTCAGATTACGTATGCTGGAAACACCAGTACCACACTGAACCTAGACACCTTGGATATTTTCACCGGTACCACGTATACCACACCGGCCTACGACGGAATACGTACCCAGACACTCGGTCTGCGCTTCGTGGGGAAAGCCGACCAAAGATTTGTCAACCAGAAATTGGGGAGCCCGAAAATGCTGGCTTATTGCGAAGGACCCCCGCCGATGCCCTCGGAGAACATGACTCTCTGCTTAACCGGGACGTACACACCCGCCCAGCTCGCTGCGACCATCTACCAGAAAACCACACAGTCCACGTACAGCTTGGCCGCTCGTTATTACGCGAGCGAGGGCTCCACACAGAACGCGAGTGGCCACGCCGGCCCCCAGTGGAGGGGCAATCTTGGTGTCGGAGCGTCGCTCAAAACAGACGCAGGTCTCTACTTTGGGGGCGGCGGTGAGGCCTCTACTTCAAAGCGTGATCTCGACCCTGCCCAAACTAGCAGTACTACCTCGACTATGCGTGAAGAAACTTTGGAGTTCTCATCCAGTATCAGCGGTGCCCAGGAGGGCGCCGATCCACGTGATCCTACCGCCGATCGTCCAGCGATTCCTGTACGGTATCAACCCAATAATGTCGGCACAATCTTTGTTGAGGCACGAGTGGAGAACGAGTTTGTGATTGTCTTTAATGGTGTGATTGTACAGCGATTCTCCGTCCCCGTGGCAGGAGCACAGCCCATTAAGCTCACTGTTCCATTCCCTATCAACCCCGCCTATCGAGTGGTGGGCTGCCTGGACGGTGTCGTGGGACAGACGGCGGGCGATATCACCAAACCCTTCATTCCCCGAACGCTCCGTTCTATTCTCTCGTTGAGTTCCTATAACCAGGGAGCCAAGGCCTCGTACTCGAATCCGTCCCAGGGTGCTCTCTTTTCTCAATATGTTCTTGATACGGATCCTGAGTTGGATTTTCCTTCTTTAAAACAGAGCGGCTCCGTCCTCCTCGGTAACTCCCAGTCTCGATCGGGCGATAGCTCTTCGAGTAAAAGCACCACCACTCCGATCGCGGACAGTTATTCGATTGAATCCTCGCGAGGTACATTCACGGTCAATGGCAACTTCTCGTTCCCGTACTTCCTCATCGGTTTCAATGTGGTACTGGACTGGGATACGGGCAAGGAGGTGAGCTTACAGATTGAGGAAGGCAGCGACTTCACTTCCTCTGTCTCGAATGTTATTGCGAGCCCTTACCTGGACTCCAGCAGCCAGATGTTTATCGACCTCGATATGGACACAAGTACGTATTACGTGGGGCAGAATGTGGCTATCCCAGAAATATACCCGTTCATGCCTGTCTTCGAGCAGAATATTGTAGATTATTATCGGACTGATCTCGGGAAAAATGTCGTGGGCAAGTGGACCAACGACGGGCTTCGACTGGACGAGATTGCTTTCAACGAGCAGTTACCGTTACCCCGGCCCGGGACTGTCCTTAACTACCAGTTTGACACTTTTTTGATATCCAGTCACCCCACCAGCGCGGACGCATTATTCAACCAAGTCGCCGATCCGGTCTGGGTACAGACCGACCCGATGGCACTGGCTCTCTACAAGACGCGCTACCAGTCGCCTGTGGATCGTATTTCCCATGTTGTTAATTTCGTCCAGAGAAACGCCGTGAAAAGCTTTGCACAGGCCGATGTGGTAGAGACTACCTTTGTGGAAATGGTCACGTCCAGCGGCCCGCCCTCGACGAACCTACCCACCAACTGTCTGGCGGTAGCTTGGGAAGGGATGGATCTTAACGTGCCTCAGAACCTGGGGGCATTCTTGATCTTACGCGAAGCAATCCCTTCCCTCGTAGGCTTCGTGGTGCAAGATGGAATTTTCATCGCGGCAGTGCGGACCACCGACGGGAGCGACCTGCCTAATAACCTGCCGATGCCATCCGCGGGCGACCAACAGATGTATCTGATAGAGAGAGTTACAGAACGTTGGAATAGCCAGCATACCTCTTTGAAAAACGAACTCTTCATCTCCTTTGGGAACTTTGACTCAACTTTTATAGGGTCCAATGCAGAACTCATCGCACAAACCAGTGCTGGTACCCTCACTCAGTTTTCTCAAGTCACAGGGTCCGCGGCCTATATCGAGAGTACACTCATGTCTGAGCCGCTTGTGGATCGTCCCGCGCTGATAGCGGCCATGACATACTATTACATTCAAGAACAGGCCAACCTCCTTGCGCAATTCAAAAACTACATACGCCTGCTAGAAACGGGCAACGTACAACTCACCGGAGGAGGGAAGACGTCATTCACACCAGAGAAAGCGCCCATGACTGTGGATATACTCATCGACCCAACCGTCTTCGACATGAATGTCACGGTCACTTCCTCTCTCCTAGTGCCGATTGAGCCATATGCTTGGTATGGGATATGCCTCACCTCTGCGTTCCCATCGACAAATTTCTCCAAATGGCTCACGTTCGGATTCGTGGACGCTGCCCCTGGGGATGACCGCCATACATTCTCAGGTATTGGATTTTCCAATTCAGATCATATATCCTTTAGTATAGACGCACTGTCCGACGTGGGCTATATGTCCTTCTGCCTGTATTCGCAGGAAGATGTTCTGCTTACAACAGTAGCCCTTTTCCATAGTCGAGGCACCAATTATTTTTTGGACACCTATATCCCGCTACAAATGCCTGTGTCCACCCCATCCTTGAATGTTAATACAGAGAAGAGAAGCTCTACGCAGTTTGTCTTTCATGCAAATATAGTCTATGATGGAGCGCGACTCCCTGCCGCCGGGACTAATGTCAGGATCAATGTTACTAATACTGGCGGGGACATCGTGTTGTGGTCGTATGTGTATCATGTGCTAGGCGAGCCGCATACAGCCGTCACACCACCAAATTACGTAGCCGGCCTACTTGCAACTGTGGACCTGCAAGTTTTGGCAGGCCTAAACGATCAACTTCTGGAGTATGGCCTCACACCAGGGTACTATGATTGTGTACTCACCGATGATGTCGGTACCATATATTCCGATAGTGTTAATGTGTACTCTTGCTACGAAACTCTTTTGACAATGTAAACAAACAAAAATCGTTTATTATTACATTTGCTGTTATTATGTTTATTAAGAATAAATAAAACCGAGAAAAAAATGAGCACCGTAGTCAACAAAACGCTCGAAGAATTTATTCTGGAACTGGCTTCCAATCCAAGCGAGTTTTTTCTAGAGTTTGATAATATATCCATCACTTTCCTTTCTACGCAACTCGTCCCGTACGATCAAGCATGGACCGCCAGCACCAACCAGCTGGATCCCACGGACTACTGGGACGGATTCGTCTCGAGTCCCGTGACCATCCCGATGACACTGCACCAGAATGGCTGGTTGACGTCGTCGAGCGCGGGCGATGGAATCTATACCGGGGCCTATGCCATCGAACTGCTCAGCACCTACCCTGCTGCGGAAAACACGGGCCAGGACTGTATGATTGGCGTGGAGGTACGCCTGACAGTCACAGCGGCTGATGTGGTCACGTCGCCGGCAGCGGTCCAGACGATACGTGGGTACATGCAGTTCTTAACTTTTCCCACCGCCGTGGCGAACCAGTACTATAACACTTTTCCTGCTGAGCGGGACGCGTGCTACAACGGCATGTTCAGTCCCAATATCGTCTGCGCGTCCGTGGTCGGGGTGGATAGCGCGGCCGAGCTGGAGGGTAGTGCAGCTGGTAAAAACGGGGAAAACGGCGGCGGTGGGAGTGGGAATAACTCGGTGGCGTGGACGGCGTTGGCCCTGGTGATTGCACTGATCCTCGTCGCCATCATTGTCTTGTGTATCATACTAGTAAACAGGCGAGGGAAAAACAGAAATACGACAAGGTCTTTTTAATGTCAATTCAGAAGCATGTTCGAGTAAAAATCCACAGAGTTGAGGAGTGTCCCGTCGATGGCAAAGTGCTGGAGCTGGTAGGTATCTGGCGTCAATCCGGACTGAACGAAGCTCTGGTCAAGACAATCGAGCGACGAGATCGTCTCCTCCGGCGCGCTGCTGATGCTGGTGCGCTGAGAATAGACACTGGTACCTTTGGCCACCTGCAAGAAATCATCTCCTGAAGAGGAAGTGGCGGTGCAGACGATATTAAACGAGGTGTTACTCACGGGCAGGACCTGGACCTCGAGTCCAGCGGTCTTGTTATTGATTTTAGTGGTCGGTATCTCCGACAGGGTGGACTGGCGGCTGTGGAACCGGCGGCTCACGAGCACGTCCTCCGTCGGGCTGACAACGTCCAAGATATAATACCCAGGAGGCCATTTACGAGTACTGATCTGGAACTGGCCAGGCGTGAAGTCCGAGGCTGGCGGCGAATAGATAGAGTAGTTAGGATAGGCATAATGCAAGAAGGCTTGCCAAATCACAGAAGATTCGGTTTCTGAGCTAATGGATACGTAGGTCTTGCCTGGCATTGGAATATCCGGTGGCGGGTTCACAATCACTGTCATTTGTAAAGCAGTAGGGTCCAGCGACTGGTAGACAGTGGAATGTACATTATAGGCCGCGTAGACTTCGGGAGGGATGGCCTCGATAAACATGCGGGCCACAAGGGTTGGGGTCGCTGTCGGATCCTCTGTCAGGGTGGAAGCATAACCGAAGGGTCCGGGAACTGTCGGCGGGATGGCGAGGCTAACAGTCGCATTCACAAACAACACTGCCGCGTCGACGTCCGTTCTAGCCACGATATTAGAGTAGCTCAGTGTGTATAGATTGTCTGCATAGACTCCGCTCGTATCGACATTCCGGATCGTGCCGTCTGCCTGCAGGACGAACTGATCGCCGCTACCGGGCAACGTCTCTTCGAAGCCGAAATACAATAGAGACTGTATTAGTGGGTTGATACCCTCTGTCCATACTTGCATCGTCGGAATATCCGTGAGCTGCGTGGAAAAGGAGAGTATCGAGTTTTGGAATGCCTGGAAAAACACTTCTGGAGAGGACATGTACTTTTCACGCAAGAAGACATCGAAAGCTTGCGCGTTGAAGTTTGGAGGTAATGAGGAATTCATTTCTTTTTTTATTTATTTAATGCGTAAATAGTCTCGCAAACGTTCTTTTAAAAGTTATCAAAGTTACCAACCCTGTGTGATATCATTGAAAGTATAATAAAAAGAAATTTCAGCCGGCGAATTTAGAGCACAAGGAATATTAAGAAAATAAATTACAATTCATTGTTCCAACTCGACACTGCGAAGGATGGCTGATAAAGGAGAAATTAGAACACAACGAAAATCTTTAAGAAGTAAAAGATATTATAATATTGAAGATATCAAAAATATATCCCCACAAAAAAATCAGACTATACAACAACTAAATGAAGATACTAGAGACGATGTTGCGTATTGCAGTTAGTTCCATTAAACAGAAACATGATCTCACCAGGCAAATACAATCAATTATATACTCAAACAAGACCATTAGAATATATAAAGATATTGCGTCTGGGTTAAATTTTAAACGAAAGGAATTCCGAAAATTAACAGATGATATATGCAAAGGAAAAGTTAAACAACTTATTGTTACTGATCGAGATCGTTTATTAAGGTTTGGTCTTGGATTATTTAAACATATGTGTGATTTACATAACTGTGAAATAGTTGTTCTGCATGATAGCGAAGATGAGGATATATCCCTTCAAAATGATCTTTTATCTATTATCAATGTATTCGTGGCTCAGCACAATGGTCGGATGGTCACCATCCAAACATGGTCACGCGGTGAATTAGCTCAGCTTTCCAAGTGGTTGGAAAGTTTGATAACTTTTAAAGGAGCCGAAAAAAAAGCAAGCGACGTCTTCATAGACGACGTATTATACCAACAGATGTGTATGGGCAGGCTGGAGATTGTGCACCAGGACCATCCTGTCTGTTTCAATATTCTTATCAGCGACGTCCAGAAGTGGCGCATGGCCCGTAGCGTATCACATAAATCACATCGACGTTTCATACGAAGAATAAATTTCATATATTCCAGAATATCATAATGTGGTAAAAAAAATTTAGACAATTTATTATTTTAATGTGAAAAATTCTTCGTCGCTATCATCATCAACTTCGACTTCATCGTCCTCATCATCGAAAGTGTCAGAGTCACAATCAACATTCGTCTTCATGTCGTAATCATGTACCACATCAACTGCTTCATCAACTGGGGTAAGAGTGAAGACGCCAGGATCATCGACGGGTACAGAAAAACAAATATTATCATAATAATCCTGTCTCATTTGCTCGGCCTGCTCATCAGCCCGGGTAGCAGCGTCCAGCATGAACATCATCTCTTGTAGCGATGTTCTCTGGCATGGCATTAAATCTTTTTCCTCCTCGAGTCTAGTCTTTTCAGCAGCACAGTCCTCCATGCGTATCTTGTTAATCGCAATATTATATCGATCATACTCCGACGCACTCATTCGATATCGATTCTTGTGCACAGCCGGCAGTGCCTGGAGCATAGTGTAATGACAGAACGAAAAGGTATGTGGAGTGTCGTCGAAAAACATATATGAGCTCACAGGAAAAATGTGGGTCAATTTTTTTGTGTCGAGTCCTAATTGTAACACCTCACGCATATAATTGTAATCAGCCACGATACACTTATTACCCATAATAATTCTAGTTGCATTGGGAGGAAATGACGTAATGATCGACGACTTTACGGTGTTGAACAGCTCCAGGATCTTCAATTTGTGCACTCCAATAAACGTTGCAATCACCTTTACATCATAATATAGAAAGTCGAGATGCTCCATGTTTTTGTTGAAGATTACCATGGCACCTGCATTGTCATCCTCGACCTTGCGGACAACGGGTAATATACCGCTCGGCAGACACTCACAAATTACTTTACCTTTGGCTTGAATCCAATAATTTTGATGATGGAATGAGTTGATCGCCGAGTATATCATATCGTTTGTCCACGACCTCTGTGGTGTATTGTGTTTTGGAACTCCTGCCAGCTGACGTGATTTTCGATCTTCAATTTCCTGAACATCTGTCCGGAATCTCATGTCATCGCCGGCTGATTTAGCAAATATGTAATTGCTGAACTCATTGGGGTTGTAGCAAGAGTGTGGTGGCGGCACCACAAACTCCGGTGGTGTACCCGGAGCAAGCTGCGCGAATACCTCGTCTCCATAAAACACGCGACTTTTTTGAGCATTGTAACTGGTGATATTATGTTGATAGACGTCATCTTCCACGAACACGACGTCCCCGTTCTGAGCGAGGACCTTTCTGTAGTGGTCAATCCATAGCTCAGTACCCATACTCTGCAACATCTCGACAGGCTGATCACACACGAGAGTGCGCATCAGAAAATATTGGGCCACTTCGAGGTGTCTGTTGGGTGGTTTCCATTGTGATTTACGTGTGTAAAACGGACGTTTTTTGCCCTCTCCAATAAATTTTCGAGCTTCCTTTTCGATATTGATATATGCCTCGCATCCACGCTTCCAGTGACGTGATAATTGCCCAGGAAAAAAATATTTCATATTATTATCACATCTGCATTTACAGCGACGTCCATTCAAAGATCCACACGGAACATCCGATTCGATGTGTTTTTTCAGCAAACTTTTCGAAGGTGTGGTCCACTCGCAAGTCATGCATGTAAACACACACACATTTTTCCCATGCAACTTTACAAAGTCCTTGTACGTGTTGATATACTTATTACATATTTTACAGTATATTCCGCGGCATTTACTGTGATGTGTGACACGACACTCAGCACTGATATCCTTGTTGCAATGAACACAATGGTCGCAATTTGGAACCATCTTTGTATGCTCGATCACTGTATCCGGGCATTTGTTCCGGAATCCACATCGTGTACAAGCATGGTCAAACCGAATGTGGTCCTCCATATCATCTTGACTTTGTAACATTTTTTTACAAATCGGGCATTCCAGGAGTGCTCGTAATTTCTTGCATTTCTTCATATGAGCATTGAGGCGACATGCTCTCGTAATACCCTTGCCACAGCCCATGCAACCTCTCATGATATCGAGAGATGTTTTATATTTCATTACATTTTTTATCAAGAGCCCTTCTGGCAAAAAAAATTTATATGCAAAAAACGTACCTTTTTCGACAGTTAAGGTGTAACATATAAATTAGCCACAATGTATGGATATTATACTACTTGCTATGGATGTAAAAAAATTTACGTATATAAACATATGATTATTTATGATTATTATGCATATTTTTGTATCACCAGTTGTAAGGCTGTATGTATTATGTTTTATATATATTCATAATTTTTTATTTATTTTTTTTAATTAAATACTGGTATTTTTATTATTTATCAACATATATACCGGTACCAAAGTGTAATATGATGATACATACTATAAGTTGTTGTGTCACAGTGTCCAGTGTAATATATTAGATAATTTTACTGTTTTCAAGATAAAAAGTATCATTTTACAATGTGTTTCGTGATTTTTAAATAATAATGATAATTTTGCAAAAAACAACATTGCCTGCGAATAGTGAGGTTTTATATTATATATTTTTCACTGTTCACTGGGTGTTGAAAACAACTCAATATTTATGTGGTCTATGGCTAATCAATCACTTGGAGGTAAAAATATTTACGTATATAAATATATGTATATATTTATATAAAATAAATAAAAATTTTCATTACTTATTATTATTATGCATAATTTTGAGTAATTACAGCCTGTTGTAAGGTTGATATGTATTATATTTTATATATATTTATTATTTTTATTTATTTTTTTTTATGAAATACGATTATTGTTATTATTTTTCACAATATACACCATATCCAAGGTGTAATGTTATGACACATACTGTAAATTGTTTTGTCACTGTTTCCAGTGAAATATATTAAATAATTTTACTGTTTTCAAGATAAAAAG
>Ga0209223_10003703_pt1 | contig 14404 bp, 13 predicted proteins | sample COG_06_FD_184750 | JGI IMG/M metagenome (GOLD analysis project Ga0209223, IMG submission 184750) | Pelagic Microbial community sample from North Sea - COGITO 998_met_06 (SPAdes) (version 2) | ecosystem: Environmental > Aquatic > Marine > Neritic zone/Coastal water | place: Helgoland, sampling...
AATAAATTTATCATTATTGACAAATCAGATTATATAAATGCAATAAATTTACATTTGGGATTATATCATCCTTTAAGAGGATTTGCCACTCTCAAAGAATTTGAAAGCATAATATCAAAAAAAAAAATAAATAATATTAATTTTACAATTCCAATCAATTTATTTTGCTCAAAGATTAAAGCTAATAATTTTGGATTGGGTGACACAATAAATTTAAAATATAAGAATGAAATTATAGGTTCTTTAGTTTTAGAATCTAAATTTAAAATAGATAAAAAAAGAATTCTTTTATCTTTATTTGGAACTACAAACAAAACTCATCTAGGTGTTAATAATTATTCAAAAAAAATTAAAAAAAATTTTATATCCCTAGGTGGTAGGGTGCATGTTAATTACAATAAAGTAAAAAAATTTTTTATTAGTAATAATTTTGATACAATGAAAAAATTAGAAAAGATTAAACATAGAGATGTAGCTTTTTCTACGAGAAATATCCCACATATAGGCCACAACCTTATTCAAAAAAAAATAATTGAAAGCAAGAAAGAGTTAACAATATTTTTAATATTAAGTATTAAAAATAAATATAATAAAAAGATTTTAATAGACTCATACAAAGCTCTAAAAAATAATAAAATTTTTAAAAATATAAATATTTTATTCATTTACTTGCCAACATTTTTTGCAGGTCCTAAAGAAGCTTTTTTTCAGGGTAAAATTTTTGAAAATATGAAATTTAAATCTTTTTATGTTGGGAGAGATCATGCTGGTTATAAGTCTTTCTATAAAAAATTTAATTCTCAAGAGATTTTTAAGAAAATTAAGTCTAAAATTAAAATAATTAAACTTAATGAACCAATGCTCTGTAACTCTTGTAAAGTTCCTATAATTAATAAATATAAGTACAAAAAATCTTGCCCCTTATGCAATGGTAAAAAATTATCTGAGCTAAATGGAACTGATATTAAAATTTTAATAAAAAAAAAAAAGAAAGATATTTTATTAGGATTATTAGATCCTTCTGTTTTTAATTTTTTTAAAAAAAATAATTTTACTTTACTTAATAATTAATTTACTATAATTTGTGATTGAGAACTCATGTCTCAAAGACAATGGTGATTGTCATGCAATTAGATTGCTTCACTTAAATATAATTTAATATAAAAAAAGCATAATGAGCAAACTTAATAAAGAAGTTAAAATAGTTGATAAGTACAGGTTAATTCACTGGCTGAACATTCGTAAAACAACCGTTGAAGTGCTCAATGAACTTCTTGCTAATAAAATAAATCAAAAAATTTCCTTTGATGATTTTGAGTATTTAAATATGTATACTGCAACAGAAATAGCAGAAGTACTTTCAGTGCCAGTTTCAAACATTTTAATAAACCCTGAGGCCCCCTCGTTTTTATTTAGTAGCAAACAAGACCTGGAAAAAACAAAAAGACCTATAAAGCGTGATGGAATTCACTTTTATAATTATTATACACTTCCGTCACCTAAAGGATATGTGGCGCCTGTTTTAATTGATATACTATGTCCCAAAGATAAATTGCCAAAACTTAATAATGGACATCTCGAAAGTGCAATCACTTTAAGTCTTGGACCAAATGATATTTATGCAAGATTTGGAAAAAAAATTAATAAAACAAATTGGTGTAAATTTAAAGTAAACAAAGATCCCAAAACCAAATGGATTGTAGGTGATAATTATTTTGAACCATCTTATTGTTTACACACTTATTCTAGAGCTACAGATGGACCAGGTAGGATTCTATCCTATACAACGACCTCTCATGTAGAAGAACTATTTTCAAAAAAATTAAATGACGAATCTTTTAAAAATTTTTTAAAACTTTCTCAAAATAAAAACTTTAAACGAAGTCTTCTTCAGCAAACATTAGAGGATAAAGGTTATGAGCTTAGCTATATTTCAAAAAATACAAAAATACCCCTACCTAAGTTAAAAAGTTATTTTAAAAATATTAGTAATTTTACAAAAAAACAGTTTGAAAAAATTTGCAATTTTGCAAATCTTGACCCAAGGCTATTTTCTGAGATAAAGCATAAAGAAGATGATGTTGGAAAGTTATATAAATCTCACAAAGAAAGCGTTAAAACTATTAGAAAGTTTAAATCTTATACAATTGCAAGCATTGTTTCATCAACGCGCTTTCAAGATCTTCATGGCTATTACATGAAGGTAAATAAAAAAGAAAAAAAAAAAATTAAACTAGATCTACTAGATTCTGCTTGTTCACACTATTTAGTTACAGGTGGTAAATTAAGCTTTTATCACAAAAAAGATGGTAAAATTAGCAAAACCACGTGTGCAGACGGTGATGCTCTATGGGTTGGATCATTTACAGAACATGGATTTTATGGGGACGGTTCTTTAGCAAAAATATCAGATGGACAAAATTTAAACTATCTTGAAAAGTTTGATATTGGAAATTTATATAATTTACCTTTTACCTTAAAAAGAGCCCGTAAAGATAAAGTAAATTGGGGATATGACAATTAAAACTGCTAAGCCATTTACAATTTGGCTCATTGGCCCCTCTGCCTCTGGAAAGTCGACTATAGCAAAAGAATTATATAATAGGATTCAAAGCAATTATTCAAAAGTCATAATATTAGATGGTGACAATATAAGAGACATATTTGATAACAGGTATGGATATGACGCGATCTCAAGAAGTAAAGTTACCAAAAGATACATTAAGCTTGTTAATTGGTTACAAAGTTTTCAGATATCATCAATTGTTTCTGTTATTAGCCCATTTGAAAAAGACAGACTTGAATGCAAAGAAAGTTTAATAGGCTATAAACAAATTTATTTAAAATGTTCAATGGAAGAAAGATTATTGAGAGATAAAAAAAAATTATATAAACCTGCTCTAGAAGGGTTAAAAAAGAACGTTATCGACGTTGACATTCCATTTGACCCATCAAATATAAATGATCTAATAATAGAAACAGATAAAAATAATATTGATTCATCGGTAAATAAGATAATAGAAAGAATTTAAATAGATATGTGTGGAATTTTTGGCGGTTATAACATTACACTTGAAGAAACAAAAAAGGGCATAAATTTAATAAACAGGGGTAATGATGGGATAACAGTCTCTGAATTAGATAAGAAAACTTTTTTTGCTGCTAGAAGACATGCGATAAAATTTTCTGGTAATGAAAAAAACTTATTTGGTAATTCAGATCAACCTTACTATTCAGATGATAAAAATATAGCATTAATTTTTAATGGTGAATTTTATAACTTCTCTCAATATAAAAATAGCCTTATTGAAAAAAAAATAAATTTTAAAACAGAAGGTGACACTGAGGTTTTATTGAAACTATATGAAACAATTGGAATAAATTTTTTAAGAGATAAAAAGATTGACTCTCTTTATTCAATTGCGATACATGATAAAAAATTAGACAAGATATTTATTTCAAGAGATTGGCCAGGAAGAATTCCATTATATTATTATTATGAAAAAGGAAGATTTATATTTTCTAGTGAGTTAAAGGCATTTAGAGCAATTAGCAATCTTAGTTTACAGGATCCGATAGAATTAGAACCTGGAAAAATTATTGAATATGACATTAAGAAAGATGAGTTAAGTGTTATTTCAAATTATAATTTACAGCCATACATTTCGAAAAATAATAATGATATTTTGAAGTTAGGGAAAGAGATGCATCAATTATTAGATAAGTCTGCAAAAAATAGAACAATGGGTGATGTACCCATATGTACTATGTTGTCAGGAGGAATAGACAGTGTACTCACAACTTATTATGTATTAAAAAATATTGATTTTAACCAAGTAAAATACCAACCAACATCTTATGTATTCAGAGTTAAGGGATTCGATTCAATTGATGTTAAAACTGCTGAGATTGCCACAAAAGGGTTTCAAAAAATTGGACTAAAATTAAAAATAATTGAAGCAGATGAAAATCAGATTGTTAGAGATATGCCCAATATTGCTGAGAGCTTTGAGATGAGACAATTAAAGGCTCTAAGTTTTTATCCTTTACCTATCTATTGGTATTTAGCACCAGAAATGCATAAAGATGGTTTTAAAGTCACTATAGGAGGTCACGGTGTTGATGAACTGTTAGGAGCTTATACTGCTTGGAAAGAATTAAAAACTAGTCATGAGGCCCAAATAAAATTGAGAAGCAGAAAAGCGTTTATTAATAATATTTATAATAATATGCTAAAGAGAGCTTCAATAATCTTTATGAATAGAGGACCAATAGAAGCAAGGTTTCCCTTCTTAAATCATAACATCTGTGAGTTTATGCTGGGAATTGACCCAAAATGGTTATCATTAAATAAATTAAATGCTGAACTTATGATTAAATTAATTGAAGATACAAGAATTCAAGAATCATTAGTGAATATTTATAAAAACTTAAACTTATATATAAATGATGAAAAAACTTTTTTTAATGAATTGCCTCCTGAAGAAATTCTTGAGATAGAAAAAATATTTTGGAAATTTCCACTAATTGCATCTAGTTATTATGCCTCAAAAGAATCTTTCCTATCTTTTAAGGATGTTTTTAGACCAAAAATAAGGGGGCAACATGGGGCTGGTTTGACCTATATAGAACCAAAAATTGTAAGTAAATATTATAAATATGGATCAACTGATATAGAGATATTTAAAAATATATCTCAAGAAATATTTAATTAAAAATATGAAAAAAAATAAAATAGTATATGTGCCTATGGGTGCTGACATAATACATAGTGGTCATTTAAATATTCTAAATCATGCACGCAAATATGGAGAAATTATTATAGGATTGTTTACAGACTCAGCAATTGCAGAATATAAAAGTTTACCACTAATTAATTATCAACAGCGATATGATATAATAAAAAATATTAGAGGAGTAAAAAAAGTTATTGCACAAGATACTTGGGATTATTCGAAAAACCTGAATAAAGTAAAACCAGATTTTGTAGTTCATGGAGACGATTGGAAAAAGGGTATTCAAAAAAAAACTAGAGAAAATGTAATTAAAATATTAAAAAAGTGGTCAGGAAAACTTATAGAGCCTAGATATACAAAAAATATTAATGTAACTGAAATAAGAAATAAAATATCAAATATCTTATCTATACCAGATAATAGAGTCTCAAGATTAAAAAGATTAATAGATTCAAAAGACATTGTAAGAATATTAGAGTCTCACAATTCTTTAACGGGACTTATTATTGAAAATTTAAAAGTTGTAAAAAAAAATAACAGCTATGAATTTGATGGAATGTGGTCATCTAGTTTAACAGACTCAGCAACAAAAGGAAAACCAGATAATTCTTCGGTGGATTTTTCTACGAGGCTGTCTTCTTTGAATGACCTTATGGAGGTAACAACAAAACCACTAGTTTTTGACGCTGATAATGGTGGTCAATTAGAACATTTATCCTTTTTAGTTAGATCTTTAGAAAGATGTGGGGCTTCTGCTATAATAATGGAAGATAAGGTTGGGCTAAAAAAAAATTCACTATTTAAGAATCAAACTGGAACCAAACAAGACAAACCTGAACTTTTTGCAAAAAAAATTAAACAAATTTGCAAATCAAGAAAAAATAAAGATTTTATGGTGATTGCTAGGATTGAAAGCTTTATTGTGGGTAAGGGTTTAAAAGATGCACTGAGAAGAGCTGAAATATATTCAAAAGCTGGTGCAGATGCTATATTAATTCACAGTAAAGAAAAAACTCCTGCAGAAATATTTTCTTTTGCAAAAGATTTTAAAAAAAGCAAAAACTTTATACCCCTAGTTTCTGTTCCATCAACTTATTCTAGGGTCTATGAAAAAGATTTAATTAGAAATGGTTTTAAACTAGTTATCTATGCTAATCAACTCTTGAGAGCAGCATATCCTGCAATGCAATTTGCAGCAAAGAAAATTTTAGAAAATAGTAGAGCTTTTGAAATAGAAAAAAAAATTATTCCCATTAAAGAAATAATTAATCTAATTAAGAATGATTAAGGTCAATTCTTTAATTAACTTACTAAAAAAAAATAATAGCAATTTTTTCACTGGAGTCCCTGATAGTGTTTTAAAAGAACTTTGTTACTCACTTAAGTACAAAAGTAAAAAAAATCATATCATAGCCACAAGTGAAGGGGCCGCCGTATCAATGGGTATTGGTCATTATCTTTCAACTAAAAATGTTCCATGCATTTATATGCAAAATTCTGGCCTCTCTAATGCACTTAACCCTATAATATCAATTGCTCACGAAAAAGTTTATTCAATACCATTAATTCTTATAATTGGATGGAGAGGGTCTCCAAAAATTAAAGATGAACCACAGCATAATGTTAAAGGTAAAATTACTGAAAGCATTCTAAAACTTTTGAATATTAAATACACTATTATCAGAACAAATAATGATTTAAAAAGATTTGATAAACAAATTAAAATTGCAAAGAAAAAAAATAAAATTGTTGCATGTTTAATAGAACAGGGAACATTAGAAAAAGTAAAAAAAGAAAATAATAAAAAAGATTTTTATAAACTAGATAAAGAATTTTTTTTAAAAACTCTACTACAAACATTAGAGAAAAATACAAAAATTATTTCAAGTACTGGGTATAATTCTAGAGAATTAATGTACCTAAGAAATAAATATAAAATTAAAAAAAGTAGTGATTTTTATATGGTTGGTGGCATGGGTCATACATCTTCGGTTGCTCTTGGCTATTCATTATTCAGCAAAAAAAAGACTATCTGTATTGATGGTGATGGATCCTTTTTAATGCATCTAGGCTCAATTAAGACAACAGGAACATTTGGCAATAAAAATTTAAAATATATTCTGCTAAATAATAATTCTCATGATTCTGTGGGTGGCCAAAGCACATATGCCAACGATATTAATTTTAAAAAATTATCGCATAGTCTTGGTTTTAAAAATTTTTATTCTATACAAAATGACAGGAATTTAAAAAAAAATATTCAAAAATTTTTAAAAGGTAATAACCTAAGCTTTTTGGAAGTAAAAGTTTCTAACAGTAAAATTAAAAATCTACCTAGACCCAAAGATCTAATTAAGATTAAAAAAATATTCATGAAATAAATGATAAATACTACCGAAGATATACAAAAGTTTGTTAACGATAATAGTTTTAAAAAAATTTTTGTATTATGTGGAAAGAAATCTTTCATTACCTCTGGTGCACAAATCTTTTTTAATAAATTATTAGATAAGAAAGAGATTAAACTATTTTATAAAAATTCAGATCTACCTATCTTAGAAGAACTTATTGAAATTATAAGAAATATTAAAAATTTTAAGCCTGATTTAATTATTGCTGTAGGTGGCGGTGCAGTCATTGATTATGCTAAAATTGCAAATGTAGTAGATATTAGAGATGACCTTAGGGAGCTGATTGTTAGTTATTCATATCCTTTTCAAAGTAAATATACAAAACTTGCAGTTATACCCACGACCGCTGGATCTGGAGCTGAGGTTACATCAAATGCAGTCATTTATGTTGATGGTATAAAACATTCTTTTGAAAGTAAACTTTTGATACCTGATAATTTTTTTTTAATCCCCGAATTTCTTATATCTGCACCAAATAAAATAAAAGCGTCAGCTGGCTTTGATGCTATTGCACAAGCTTTAGAATCTTTAGTTTCTAAAAAATCAAATGAACAAAGTCTTGAATATGCTTCAAAATCTTTGAAGATATCTGTTAATAGTTATAATTCTTTTTTAAATAACCCAAATTTAAAAAATGCAACAGAAATGAGTATTGCTTCAAATTTAGCTGGTAAAGCAATTAACATTTCCAAAACAACTGCACCACATGCTACATCATATCCATTTACATCTTTATTCAATATCAGTCATGGCCATGCGGTAGGTTTGTTTTTTGAAAATTTTTTTAAATTCAACTTTGATAATTTATACAAATCAGAAACATCTTTTGATTTAAACAAAAGATTTCATTTAATCTTTGATTTATTCAAAGTAAAAAATATTAATGATTTTAATACTAAAATAAGTTTTATAAAAGAACAGGCTAAGTTAGAAGATAATTTAATTTTGCTAAATATTGATATCAAAAAAAATTATGAAGAAATAATCAAAGGTATTAATTTATTAAGACTTGGAAATAACCCAGTAAAAATTGAAGGCAAGGATATTTACAACATCATTTCCCAAAAAAAAACCAAGTAAAATGAAGATAATAGAAATATAATTAACAAAAAAAATTTGTTAAATAAATAAAATAAATCAAATGCTTTCAAGTTTTATTAAACTATTATACTAAATATTCTTTTACAAAATAATGAATAATATAATTGCAACATATCAAAAAAATCTAAGTAGAATTGTTAATGATGACAATATTCATGACGATGTTGCAAAACTTTTCAAATTTTTAAAAGCAGCAAGAGATAAAAAAAAAAATATTTTTATATGTGGTAACGGTGGAAGTGCAGGAAACGCCAATCATATTGCAAATGATTTTATCTATGGAGCTAGTAGAAAAAATAAAAAAAAATTTAAGATTGAGTCTCTTTCTTCAAATAGTTCCGTTATAACTTGTTTAGCAAATGATGAGGGATATGAGCATGTTTATAGTAAGCAGATCGAATCAAAAGCAACTGAAGGTGATTTTTTAATTGTCCTATCAGGAAGTGGAAATTCAAAAAATGTTATAAATGCAATTAAAACTGCCAAGAAAATGAAGATAAAAACATTTTGTATTGTAGGATTTGATGGTGGAAAATGTAAAAAAATTTCAAAAGAATTTATTCATACAAAAATTAATGATATGCAAATTTCCGAAGATATGCAGTTAATAATTTTTCACATGTGTATGCAGATATTTTCAAATTATAAATAGATGGCTAAATTTTTAATCATAGGGTCAAATTCTTTTTCCGGATCTAATTTTATTAATAAGATATTATCAAATAAAAATAATAAAGTGGTAGGTATCAGCCGCTCAATTGAAAATCAGATTTTTTTACCTTATTTAGAAAACAAAAATTTAAATAATTTTAAATTTTATAAATTAGATTTAAATAAGAACCTTAACAAAATAGTTGGAATAATTAAGAAATTTAAACCAAATTACATAGCAAACTTTGCAGCTCAGGGAATGGTTAACGAAAGTTGGATCACACCAGAAGACTGGTATCAAACCAATATTGTATCGAATACAAATCTAATTAACAATTTAAAGGAGTATAAATTTTTAAAAAAGTATTTACATGTAAGTACCCCAGAAGTTTATGGTGACACAAGGTATAAAATAAAAGAAAACTTAAACTTTTCTCCTTCTACACCTTACGCCAACTCAAGAGCTGCATTTGATAATCATTTAATGTTATTTAATAAGGTTTTTAAATTCCCTGTTATCATCTCTCGTGCAGCTAATATTTATGGTCCTGGACAAAAACTTTATAGAATTATACCTAAATCAATAATTAATTTTAAAAAAAATAAAAAAATAGTTGTTGATGGGATGGGTAAATCTTTAAGAGCATTTGTTTATATAGATGATTTAACAGAAGCCTATTATAGAATTTTATTACATGGTAAGTCTGGTAACACCTACCATATTTCTTCAAATGAATTTTATTCAATAAAAAACATAGTAACAAAAATTTCAACTCAAATTAAAAATTCAAAAAAGCTTATAGTATTAGCAAAAAATGATAGATTGGGAAAAGATCATAGATATTTTTTAAATTCTGATAAGGTTAGAAATGAATTGAATTGGATGCCAAAAGTTAATATTACCAATGGAATAATTAAGACCAGAGAATGGATAGAATTAAATTTCAAAAAATTAAATAAAATTTCAACAAAGTATATACATAATAAGTAAATGAAAATTCTAATAACAGGTGGCTGTGGATATATTGGTACAATTCTTGTAAAAAAACTTTTACTTGATGGATATGAAGTTGTAGTTGTAGATAGTCAATGGTTTGGAAATTACTTGGCAAATAATAAAAAGCTGAAAATTATCAAATCAGATATTAGAAAAATAGATAATTATAAGAAGCACTTAGAAGGTACACATACGGTTATCCATCTTGCCAATATAGCAAATGATATTTCCGTTGAACTAAAGCAAAATCTTTCATGGGAAACAAATGTTTTAGCAACTATGCAATTAGTTGAAAAATCAATAGAATACAAAGTTAAAAAGTTTCTATACGCGAGCTCAGGTAGTGTTTATGGATTAAAAAAAGAAAGAAAGGTAACTGAGGATTTAGAATTAACCCCGATATCTCTATACAATAAAACAAAAATGATATCTGAGAGAGTCTTAATGAGCTATCAGAATGAAATAGATATATATTGCATTAGACCAGCCACTGTGTGCGGAGTTTCACCAAGAATGAGATTAGACTTAACGGTGAATATTTTGACATATAACGCAATTAAAAATAATATTATAAATGTTTTTGGAGGAAAGCAAATTAGACCAAATATTCATATAAATGATATGGTTGATATTTACTGTTTTTTTTTAAAAAAAAAAATACCTACAGGTATATATAATGCTGGCTTTGAAAATATGAGTGTAATATCAATTGCAAAATTAGTATCAAATATTACCGGTGCTAAAATTGAAGTACAAAAAAGCAATGATCCCAGGTCATATAGATTAGACTCCTCAAAACTATTAAAGCGAGGCTTTAAACCAAAATATAGTGTAGAAACTGGAATTGAGGATGTTATAAAATTTACAAAATCGACCAAAATTTTAAAAAGCTTTTTCAGTGTAAAGTGGTTAAAAGATTTAAGTATTAAATAATTTAATGAAATTAAGTAATATTGAATTTTCTAAAAATTTGAGACAAAACATACTAATGATGTCTCATAATTCTCAAACAGCACATTTAGCATCATCTTTATCTTGTGTTGATATTGTTTCTGTTGTTTATAATTCGATAGTTAATATTGACAAAATAAAAAAGAATAATTCTTTAAGGGATAGATTTATACTGAGTAAAGGTCATGCTGCAATGACATTATATTCTGCACTTTATTTGAAAAAAATAATATCAAAGAAAGATTTTAATAGTTATTGTCAGAATAATTCTTTATTCGAAGAACATCCTTCAATCCATATTAAAGGAGTTGAGGCTACCACAGGATCTTTAGGTCATGGTCTTCCAATTGCTAATGGTTTTGGGCTATCATCAAAGATATTAGGTAAAAAATTCAGAACTATTGTATTAATGAGTGATGGTGAGTGTAACGAAGGTTCTGTTTGGGAGGCAGCAATGTTTGCAGCAAAAAAAAAATTAAATAATATCTGTATAATAGTTGATTATAATAAATGGCAGGCAACAGGAAGATCAAATGACATAATGCAAATAGAACCTTTAGATAAAAAATTTAAATATTTTGGATGGGATGTAAAAAGAATAAATGGACACAACTTAAAAGAGATAGAAAATGTATTATCATCTAATAATATCAAAAAAAAGCCACTTGCTATTATTGCGGATACAATTAAGGGCAAAGGAGTTTCCTTTATGGAGGATGATAATAATTGGCATTATAAATCACCTGATAAAAAACAATTAATACATGCACTTGATGAAATAAATTCAAAATGAGAAATTATTTTGCCAAATCATTATTTGAAATAGCAAAGAAAGATAAAAGAATAATATTATTATCAGGTGATATTGGAAATCGATTATTTGATAAGTATAAAAAAAAATTTCCAAATAGATTTATTAATTGTGGTGTGGCAGAAACAAATATGGTTGGTGTTGCCGCAGGCTTAGCGGCTAATGGTTTTATACCTTTTATTTACACAATCACTCCGTTTTTAATTTATAAATGTTTTGAGCAAATTAAAGTTGACTTGGCATATTCAAAATTACAAGCATTTATAGTCGGAACTGGTTCTGGTTTATCATATGCTAGATTGGGCATAACACACCACTCGATGGAAGATTTGTCATTAATGCAATCTATTCCAAATATGAATGTTTTGTGTCCAGGCGATCCCATTGAAGTAGATGCGTGTATGAAAATCTATAAAAAATTTAAGGGCCCAGTATATTTACGGCTTGGAAAAAAAGGTGAAAGATTAGTAAATGAAAAAAAATTCAAGCTAAAAGCATTTACACCCAATATTATACAAAAAGGATCTAATGTTGCAATTATTGCTGTTGGTAACACACTTGACCTATCACAGGATATCTGTGATGAACTAGAAAAAAAAAAAATTGACTCGACATTAATAAGCTTAATATTTTTAAAACCATTAAATATTAAATTTATTAATATGATATTTAAAAATTATAAATTAATAATATTAGTAGAGGAGCACAGTGAGATAGGTGGTGCAGCTGCAACAATAAAAAATAATTTAGATAAAATAAAAAATTTTTCTAAAGAGAGTTTAATTACGTTTTCGGCACCAGATAAGTTTTTAGGAGGCATAGGAGATCAAGCAAATATTAGAAATAAAATAAATTTAGAAAAAAGAAAAATTGTTAGTAAGATAATAAAAACTCTTAAATGAAATTAAAAGTAGGAATTGATTTTGATAATACATTGATAAATCATGGAAATTCTTTTTTTCAAGAAGCAAAAAAAGAGATAAAAATAATAAAAGTTAGAAAAAAGAATAAAGAAGAAATTAAAAAATATATTATCAAAAATTATAGCAATGAACTATGGACCAAAATTCAGGGGACAGTATATGGGTCACTAAACTATTCAAAACCCTTCAATTATTCTCATAAAATATTAAATAAACTAAAAGAAGAATTTGAATTTTTTTTAGTTAGTCATAAAACCACATATCCTGTTATAGGAAGAAAAAAAAATCTTCACAAAATATCTAAAATATGGTTAAAAAAAAACAAGTTTGCTTACATAGATAAATCAATTTTTAAGAGTAAAAATATTTTTTTTGAAACATCAATAAAAAAAAAAATTTTAAGAATTCGTAAAATTAAATGTGATATTTTTATAGACGATCTTCAAAAAATTTTGAAACTTTTACCTAGTAATATAAAAAAAATTCACTTTGTGGAAAAAAAAGTCAAAACAAAGTACAAGAAAATGATAAGCTGGAAACACTTTCTAAATGCAATCAAAAATTAAAAATTTAGTTGAAATAAATGATGGTACAAATAATAAAATTTACAAAGGTATTTATAATAATAAAAAAATTATTTTAAAAAAATTTTCCAAAAATAAAGAATCAATTAAAAAAAATGTTAATGAATTTAAGTTCACAAAAACTCTTTATAAAAATAAGATCAACTCAATAGCAAAACCAGTAAAAACATCTAAAATAAAAAATTATTCTGTTTATGAATTTTTAAAGGGAAAGAAAATTAAAAGAATTAAAGATAATTATATTATTCAGTGTGCTAAATTTATTAATCAAATTCAATTTCAAGATAGTCAAAAGCTAAACATACCATTTTCACGAGATAGTTGCTTGTCCCTCAGTGACCATTTAAATCTTGTTAATAACAAACTCAATAAGATACTTTTAATAAAAAAAAACAAAGAACTTAAGTTGTTTATCAATAATGTTTTTGAGCCATCTTGGTTATTTTATCAAAACAAATTTAAAAAAAAATATTCTAAAATTCTAAATCAAAAAATATTAAAAAAAAATTTGATTATATCTCCATCTGATTTTAATTTTAATAATATATTATTAAATGATAAAAAATTATTTTTTTTTGATTTTGAATACTCTGGTTTTGATGATTGTAAAAAATTAATTTGTGATTTTATATGCCAACCAGAAGTAAGTATAAACAATAAACATAAAAATATTTTTATTAATGCAATTAAAAAAAGACACATTACCCAAAAAAATACAATTGAAGATCTTATAATATTGCACAAATTTAAATGGTGTTTAATTTTATTAAATGTATATATAAGCAGTAAAATAAAAAAAAAGCTACTTAACAAAATTGATTATTCAAAAAAATCTCAATTAAAAAAATCTATTAACTATTTTAATAAAAATAAATTGTACAAATATGGAAATTGATTTTATCTCGAAGCTACATAAATCAACAAAAAGAAATTATTTATCTAGAGTTACGGATAAAGAATATCCCAAACCATTAGCAGCTAAACTTGCCAAAAAATGGGGATATCATTATTGGGATGGAAGTAGAAAGATTAATTATGGTGGCTATAAGTATATTCCTGGAAGATGGAATGAAGCTATAAAAAAAATGGCCAAACATTACAAAATTAAAAAAAATTTTAGAATATTAGATGTAGGCTGTGGTAAAGGGTTTTTTTTATGTGATTTTAAAAAAATGTTCCCTAACATTAATACTTTTGGAATTGATGTTTCTAAATATGCAGTTAAAAAAGCACCAAAAT
>Ga0209223_10003704_pt1 | contig 14403 bp, 10 predicted proteins | sample COG_06_FD_184750 | JGI IMG/M metagenome (GOLD analysis project Ga0209223, IMG submission 184750) | Pelagic Microbial community sample from North Sea - COGITO 998_met_06 (SPAdes) (version 2) | ecosystem: Environmental > Aquatic > Marine > Neritic zone/Coastal water | place: Helgoland, sampling...
CCCCTCCCTGTTTCCCTAACATCTTTGTGACTGCGTCTGAATTACCCTTTATTGTGAATTTAAATGACTTCACATTACTCATATCCATATTTCCTTTATCTTCATCTCCTTTATTTTCATTTCCTTCAATAATAGAGTTTTGTGATAATATGTGATGTATTATCATTGCTACAACAAAAAATAGAACACCACACCAAAAAGAAATATTCTTGTCAAACATTATATATATATATATATAATACAAATTATTTTATTTTATTGTGTCCTGATTCTTTTAAGAATCTAGGGTCAATAGAATCAGGACATTTTAATATTTTTTCTCTTAAATAACATACAAATGTAAGTCTTGTATAATTTTTATCTAGACCTACTGTTCCAACAAGTGGATTATCGTTGAATGCTTTATCCATTTTATCATTAAATATTTTATCTTCTTGAGTCTCAACAATTGCTGTGTTAGAGTGCCATTGATGAACATCCATAGCTAAAAAATCTCCAGAACGAACATCAATCCCTACACCAAATTGAGGAAAAACCGTGTATCCGCCATGATATTTACCTCTTTCTATAACGGTTAAATTACCAAACCCCAATGAAAAATCTCCAGCATCTTTATGTAATGCTGTTCTAAAGTTTCTATTAATTGTTATGGTAGAAAAAGCTGTTCCAGGTATTTTAAGATGAGTTTTTTCATCGGCACGTTTTAATTGCTTTTCATATGATTCAGGTATTAATTTTTTAAACATATTATCTATTTTTTGAATAAAAGGCAATCCATCATTATATTTTTTATAATTTGTTCTTGTAAAATGTGTCAATCTACATGGAAGTTCAGCAAAATTTTTAGAAGATTCATAAAACCCGATTGGATTCGAAGCTACTTGATTGTTTACTTTCATTTTTGAAACGCCATTTTTCTTTTTTATAATAAGATGAACTAAATCATCTTTACTTTTAATATCATTTTCATTAAATTTTATTTCAAGGTCATTTATCATTTTTCTTAATTCTTCTTCTTCAAAATTATTATATTCTTCTTTCATTTTATTACCTTCAGGGGTTAAATAACCAGTTGACCATTTACCAGTATTAACAATATTTCGTTTTTTCCAATAGACTCCTTCTTTATCAATCGGACCAGCAGATGCTCCTCTTCCTCTACTTGGTTTAGCTAGATCTTTATAAGATTGCCAACCAGTCCTTAAAAGTGATTGAGAAATACAATTTTTTCTAAATTTTAAAAGAAGTTTTTCATTTCCTTCATCATCTTTATAATAAACATCACAATTATAATTTATAACAGGTAGTTTCATATAACTTTCATCAATCCATTTACCTTCTAAATTATCAACTTCTTCGTCTGTTAAATATTTCTTTACAGTTATTTTCCTCGGTCTAGGCATATATCTTAAAGAAAGAAAAAAAAAGAAAAAAAAACGAGTTATTTTTTATATAAAAAGTAAATTATTCCAATTGATATTAGAATTAGGAGTATAAATAAATATTTTTGATTATTGTTTGTAGAATACAGATTACTGTATTTTTCTATAAACTGATCATATGAATATTTTGGTTTATCATTTTTGACATTCACTAGATTATGAATGTGATGTAACCATTTTGCCAGAGATTCTTTAGATTCCAATTGTATTGGATACATTTTTATATTTTTCTTGTAGTGAGCTTTACAAACTTCACATGGTATGACTTCGCCTAAGTTTTCAAAAAAATTTTTATAGCTTTCCATATCATATTTGTTAGGGTTATCTGGATAATTTAAAGTAATCGTATGTAAGAATAACCAAGATTGACTTCCCCAAATATTCGGATCCATATAATAGTAATAAATATTATTTAAACAAAATTAAACATTAAATAATATGGAACGAAGAAAAGATTATTGTAATAATTGTGGGAATTATGGACATTCATATTCAAACTGTAGACATCCTATTTTGAGTTATGGAATATTACTTTATAATAATGATGAAAAAGGTGAATCTAAAATAGTTATGGTAGAACGTAAAGATTCTTTATCTTATATTGAGTTTATGAGGGGTAAATATAAATCTATTTACGATACAAATTACATTAAATTACTTTTTAGTCGTTTTTCTCAAAAAGAATTAAAAGATATTGTTGAAAAAGATTTTGACACTTTATGGAGGGAACTTTGGATACATACAGAAACTATAAATCCAAGAATAAAAAGGGAGTATAAAAAAAGCAAGATAGATTTTAATAAACTAAAGAAAGGATATAATAAAAATGGTAAAGAAATAAATCTACAAACACTTGTAAGTAACGTTGAAAAACCTTATATTCTAAATGAATGGGAAATACCCAAGGGTAGACGAAAAATGCATGAGAATAATAGAGCATGTGCTATTCGTGAATTTTATGAAGAAACAAATGTCAATCAAAAAGACTACAAACTTTATAAAAACATAATACCAATTGTTGAAGAATATGTTGGTATTAATCATGTAAGATATAAACACGTATATTATATTGGTTACATCAAAAAGAAATGTGAATTAAAAATAGATGAAACTAATAAAGATCAGTATACTGAAATTAAATCTATAAAATGGTGTAATGAAGAAGATTGTTTAAAAAAAATAAGGAATTATGATAATAATAAGAGAAATGTTATTGTAAATTTCTTTGAATACCTTAGAAATCATAAAAATGTGGTTACAATAGAATAATATTTTTATATTTATATTTAATAATGAGTATAGAAGACAAATATAATGAATTTCGTCTTATAGATTCGGAAAAGAAAAACGATAGACAAAGGGAAAAAGTCCACAGAGAAATAGACGATATCCCTACAACACATGAAGGGGAATATGATTTTTATCCTGAAAATACAGATAAAGATTTTATCTTAAATCTATCGAAACGTTTAGAGTTTTTTCATCTTAAGTCTTTATTCAATATTACCGAGCTTTCAAATAAATGTCCTCAAAAAAATATAATACAATCTGACCCCTTTAATTTTGAACTTACAAATAATCAACAATTTCTTAAAAATTTTATGGATAGGAAAACACCTTATAAAGGACTTGTTGTTTTTCACGGTGTCGGTGTTGGTAAAACATGTTCGGCTGTTAATATAAGTAAGTCTTACCGTAATACATTCGCAAAAACAGATAAAAAAATAATATGTCTTGTTCCAAAAAATATTCGTGGAGGATGGGAAAATACAATCTATGATCCAACCAAAGGTGAAGAACAATGTTCAGGAGATAGTTTTGAAGATGTTGTTGTTAGAGATAAAAAAGGAAATGTTGGTAAAAGAGATGTAAAGAATTTAATACGCCAGTATTATGATTTTTATGGTTATTTAGCTTTTTCTAATAGCGTAGAAAAGCTTATTCGTAATGAAATAGGTAATAGAGATATTAGTCCTAAAAAAAGGGAAGAAATTGAAAGAGATGTAATACATAGGAATTTTTCTTACAGAGTTTTGATAGTTGATGAAATCCATAATCTTCGCGAAGAAAATGAAATAAGAGATAAAAAATTTAGAAAAGGGGATCAAGTTTTTAATCATGAAAATGGTAAAACAGTTACAATCATAAAAAAAGAAAAAGGAGACACAATCGTTGTAAGAGATGTAGATGGTTTGGATGAAAAAGTAAATAAAAGTGTCTTAATGTATATTCAGATAGACAAAAAAGCAAAAGAAACGATTGAAAAAGTAATAAGGTACAGTAAGGGTATGCGGATAATCTTATTATCCGCGACACCCATGTTTAATAAATCATCCGAAATAATATGGTTACTTAATCTTTTACTTAAAAATGATGGTAGACCTATTATAAGAAAAGAAGAAGTTTTTGATGGAGATACATTATTACCTCAAGGTAGGGAAATATTAGAACAAAAAACAACTGGATATTTTTCATATCTTAGAGGGGAAAATCCAATAACATTTCCTATCAGATTTTATCCAGATATTAATAGCGATAAAAGATGTATAGGGGGTGATTATAATAAAACAACACCTTATTTAGATTACCCACAATTATCAATCTTTGGTGAAGAAAGGATAGACCCCAATGATAACTTTAAGTTCATGAAGATGTATGGTTCTAAGATGTGTGATACTAAAGGAAAAGATCATCAAAGGAAAATATATGATAATTTTATTCAAGAGATTATTTCCGAAGGAAGATCTAAAAACATGGGTATTAATCTTTCAAATAGAAATATTGGATCACAGATATCAAATGTCGTTTTTTACAATGAAGGGGATGATCATGAATATAAAGATACATTTGGACAGAGAGGATTTGAAAAACTATTCAAAACTAGGATAACAAGAAAATCCAAAAAATGTAGTTATGTAGATGAGGATAATAAAATTCTTGCGAGAGAAAATATAAAAGCATACTCAACTAAGATAAATACTATTATTGAAAATATGTTGAAAAATAAATCGGAAGGTATTATATTTATTTACTCTGATTACATATTTTCTGGGATTTTACCATTGGCTATCGCACTAGAACACATTGGATTTGAAAAATATAATGGTGAAAATATATTAGAAACACGTGAAAAGATTGATCCAATTGCTTATAATTTTGAACCACTTTCAAGAGAAAATAATAAGAAAGCTAAATATATTGTTTTATCTGGTGATAAAAGTTTATCACCGAACAATGAAAAAGAAAGGAAAGACTCATTAAATTACAATAATATGAATGGTGAAAATATTAAGGTTATTTTAGGTAACAGCGTTACAAGTGAGGGAATGGATTTTAAAAATATAAGAGAGATACACGTTCTTGATCCATGGTATCACTTATACAAAATAGAACAAATTATAGGAAGGGGTATCCGTTATTGTTCACATAGTTTTCATCCTAAAAATAAACAAAATGTAACTGTTTACCTTCATACAGCATCAGTTGATTACAATGTAGAGTCTATAGATACAAATACCTATCTTATAGCAGAGAAAAAAGCATCTGATATAGGTGAAATTGAAAAGATATTAAAAGAAAATGCTATAGACAGTTTTTTAAACAAAGATATCAATCATATCCAAGGTTTGAAGCCACTCAAAATGTCTACAACATGGAAAAAATGGATAACAGTTGATGTTAATGATAAAGAATATACTAAGATATGTTCTTTTTTAAAAGATGGTTGTAAAATAGATATAAAGTCTGATATTAATGTTGGTAAAGAGGGCGAATTGAATGTCCCTATTACAGATGATACATTTACTTTATCAGATATATCTGAAAGTATAAAAGTTGTCTATTCAATTGTAAAAGAACTTTTTGAAATATATGAAATTTATAATCTAGAAGAATTAAAATCTAGAATTAAAGAAATTATCGATACAGACGATAGAATTATAGAACATGCGCTAGATGATATTTGTGATGATAAAAAAATAGTATGGAATAAAAATGATGTTCCTGGTTATATAGTTAATAGAAATGATATCTTTTTATTCCAACCCAGTGCGATAAATGATGTATTAGTACCTTTCAATTACAGGACAGGTGAAATAGAAAAAGATTCAAAAACATATGAAAATATATTCTCAAGTATTAAGGTAGATTTTAAAGATTCTTTCCACTGTGATTCCTCATATAATGATATTTATCAAAAGATTAAAAATTTTTATGAGATAGATTTAGATCAAGAAATGATATCTTATAATCGTATAGTGGATGGTTTAAAAGAAGAAGATATTAAAAATCACTATATTGATTCTTTGAGTTATGATGAAAAAGTAGTCGTTCTTAAAGAAATATTATGTGGCTATATTGTTTCTGGCGGAAAGAAAATTCAAGATCCATATGATATAGAGATATTTAGATTTTTCAATGATAATTTAATATATCAAGATGATGGTCAATATTATGGATTTGAGAAAAAGGGTAAAGTTATTGGTTTCTTTCTTTGTAATCCAGAAAAATATAATAAGGTTCAGGATATATTTAACAATTTTGATTATTATGAGTATGATGGAAATTGGAAATATATTGATGAAGTTGGAATTCAAATGTTAAAAAATAACATAGTTAGAAACAACCGTTTAGCAAAAATATTTAAAACAGGAAAACTTTGGGGTTATAGTTTCAAAGAAGACAAAAATAAACCTGTTTTTAAAGTTGTAGATGAAAGATTTAAAATATATGATAACGAACCTGGTAAAGTTATAGGTGATAAAGGTTTCCCAATGTTAACACTATTACAAGAATACATGAATAATTTTCCAGAAAATCATAAAAATTACATAGATCTTATGATAGAAAAACTAAAAACAAAGTTAAATAAAACAAAACAAAAGAAAATGGAAAAGACTATCAGCGAATATGGTGAAGAAAGCGATATTATTGGTTTAACAAAATACCTTTATAAAGAACTAAGAGGTATTGGTAATCAAGAAGTTATCAAAAAAGAATTTATCACAAAAATGTATGAATTAACTTTTAGAAATTCACCTAATAAATACTATAGTTATGATACATTTTTGTTTAAATTTGTTAAAACTCTTTAAAATTTGAATTATTTAAAAAAACATTATATATATAATATTAAATGGCACACACATACATTACAGAACAGTTGCTCACTACAAATTTATTTGTAAATGCTAGTCAGGTAAATAAAGATATCGATAATGTAATCAAAGACAATCTTAAGGAACAACTAGAAGGATTATGTTATGAAGATGGTTACATTGTTAAAGATTCTGTTAAAATTATCAACAAAAGCATGGGTAAAATTGTTGTTAATGATAATGTTAGTTCTGTATCTTATTCAATTAAATATAAGGCAAAAATTATTTCTCCTTCAGATGGGGATATTATAGAAACATATGTTTCAAATGTTAACAAAATGGGTGTTGTAGCTTATATAAAACTATCTGATGGAGACAGTTCTGAAGATAGTCCTCTGATAATTATGATCCCTAGAGAATATTTTGAAAAAAGTATATACAATGTTGATGATATTAATGTTGGACAGAAATTGAATGTAATTGTTGTAGGGTCAAGAATAAAGTATCGTTCTGAAAAGGTTCAAATTATAGCTAGACCAGTTGATTAAAGTAAGTTATATCTTTATATTAATTATAATCTTAATATTATTACTATTTTTTTATGGAATGTTTTGATGATACTCATAAAGAGACTAAAAAAAAATATATTTTTGAGAATATTGAAAAAATAAAAAATCATAAAAATTATCTAGATATCGTTGAATTTCACAATTGCCAACATACTAAAAATTCAAATGGTATTTTCCTTAATTTACATACATTAGATGAAGAAGTAATAGATAAAATTTATTATAAACTTAGAAATGAAATAGAAGATGAAGGTTTGACAGAAAATATTATTGAAAAAAAAATAATTGAAGAAGAAATTGAAGAACTTTTAAGAGAAAGTAAAAGTTTGGTAGTAGATGTCAAATATGATATTATCAAGATAGATGATTTTAAAGAAGATGAAAGAGAAATTATAGATTTATCGAAAAAATATAAAATTTGATAAGTATTTAAAATATGATAGTAAAAGATAAATATAATGGAATTGATCCGAGACTTTGGAAATGTTAACAACAAATTTACACAAAAAATCAAGACTACAAAATATACCGAAGGAGAGAATATTGTTTTAGAAAAAACAGGGGTTAAAGATATCTGTGAAATTATAATTTCACAGAATATACAAGAATATGACACAATTCAAAAAAATCATATAGAAAACTTTGTAACGAATAAAAAGCTTGAAATAGCAGATGATGTTAAGAAAAATGAAAAGTATAATCGTTCTTTTACACCAAGAATTATTCAAACGGGACTTCAAAACAAGAACTATTTATCATCTATACTTTACATGAATGAGATCTATAAGATCAATACAGTTATATACAATTCTACTACATTAAAGTATTATCCTACTAGTTTGATGGATTATCCTAAATTGTTCTGCGAATATAAAGGAAATACGTGGTTTGAAAAAGAAGAAAATATAGAAGGTAAACTACCTTTCAATCCTATTAGCGAACTTTCTGAAATACTAACAATTGATACCGATATTATGATATTTAAATCAAAGTTGGAATCACTCTCAAAATACAAAATAAAAGACCTAGAAAAAATGTGTTGTGAGAATAGTATATTAACAATTAAAAAAGATGGTAAAAAGAAACTAAAGAAAGAACTTTATGATGAACTTTCTATGGTATTCTTTTAATAATTAAATTATCATTGTGTTCTGTAAATTTTATGATTTTTTTTAAATTTGAATAAATGTTTATTTAAAAAAAAAAATACTCACTATTATAATAATGAAATTGTTTGAAAAAGACATATCAAAAGTTTTAGATTATCTAAAACTTCCACTTGTAGATAATGAAGCAGAACTTGAACTTATATTCGGAGAGACACCCTACAAAAATCCAATTGATAAGGGAGTTTTTCTAAGAGTTTTAGAAGAGTGTAGAACAACATACAAGAAACATTCTGAAACGGTTGATCTTGATATTACGACAGAGTTTAAAGGTAAGCCTGGAAACGTAAGGGCAACAGTTCATGGATTAGATGATATTAAGAAATATTGTAGAGAGGGTTCATTAAAAGACATTGTCAATGTTGAATATATGCAAAAAAAATTCATTAAAGATAAACCGGGAATAAAAGAAGAAGATTATAATGTTCGTTTGAAAGTTAAAACCGAAAATAAACTTAATTCATCCCATTACTTTGTGAGATCTTTTAATGAAGATTATGAAAATAAGGGGAAACATTATCGTTACAAGAAAAGATTTAGTTTTCTAACAAATGATAAACTCTTTAGAATTGATCTTACAATTCTAAAATCTACAAAGTATTTTAAAGGGAAATATGATTTTCAGAAATCATTTAAGAAAGCAAATATTTTAAGCAATCATGAATCATATGAAATAGAAATTGAATATGTCGGTATGGAAAAAGGTAAAGTGTCGGGAATTGCTGCCATTGATAATCTTTATGAAGACTTTAAAAAGGAAAAGAACTTTCATTATCCCGTATTACAAGAGGGAAATATTTACGACCCTCTACGTTTAGGAATAAATACTGAAATATTTGAAGAAGAATCAACGTTTGATAGTGAATTAGAATATGGGATGAGCCCTAGATTTGATCCTGGAGAAAATCCTATTTTATATATGAATTATAATGAATCATCCAAAAGATATTCTCAAGAAGATTACAGAAAACTTATAGGGAAATCAACTATGATAAAAAAGTCATATTTCAAAGATTTTGGTATTGATATGAAAGTTTTCAATACACTAATGGAATATTCGAAACTTAACATATTTCACGCAGTTATTTCTGACATTGTTGAGAAGATTGATGAAAATACAGATAAATATATTGAAACAGAAGCAATTGTTTCAATTTATCCAGAAATAGGAAATACCAATAAACTATCTGTTCCTCTAAAATATTTAATTGGGGGATATTTTGAAATAGTAGAAGACAAAATAAATCAGTTAAATAGACGTGTAGATCTCTTTGAATATATGGATGATGATGGCAATATTGATCTTGTAGAACAATTACCAGTGTTATCCCTTGAATCTTCTGAAGATCCAACTTATGCCCCTGGTTCACCTCAAGTCAGTGATGAAGATCCAACATATACCCCTCAATCTCCAAGGTATGATTCAAACAGTCAAAGTGGCGGAGCACCTAAAAAAGCTGAAAACTCACTTGCGATGAAACTTTTTGAAATTTTAGAAGAAACAGTCATTCATTTATCAAAAATAATCTATGATACCGATGACCTTATGTCTCATAAACTAAAAGATGACTTGATTTATGATTATCGTAAGTTAACTGGTCAAAGAGCTAAATATTTTACATTTATGGGTCCACAACCCGTAACTCTTAATATGGATAGTTTAGATATTAGGAATCCAGGATCTATTCTCGTTGATTTTGCTGTTACTGAGAAAGCAGATGGAGAAAGGTATGAACTAATGATAAAAAATGGTTCTGGTTATCTTATTAATGCGAAAAAAGAAATAATTGATACTGGATGTAATTTCTCTAATATAAAAGGAGAGTGGTTGTTTGATGGAGAATATATTACGAAAGATAAATACAATGAACCTATGAGATTATTCATGATATTCGATGTTTACTGGTGTACTATTGATGGTATAGGTATTCCTAAAGAAGCCCATACATTACCTTTCATCGCCAGAGATCCAGAAGATAAACGTTCTAGAAAATATATCCTAGATTACTTTACAGATAATGTAGATATTGTTGGTAAGACAAAAAACACAATTGAATGGAGAGGATATACGCCCGAAGGAAAGCCTCTCAAAAGAATTGAATGTCCCACAGATATAAGAGTTAAATCTTATGATTTTGGATATCAGACAGAATCTGTTGAAGAAAAGATTGATTCTAAAAATATTGGAAAAGATAAATATATTCAAATATTTAAATCATCTAGAAAAATTCTAAAGAAAGATAAAGAAGGTCATTTTCCTTATAGGATTGATGGTCTTATCTTCCTTCCAACAAGGTTATCTGTAAGAGGTTCACTAGAAAATGTTACTTCTTCAAAGATATCAGGAACATGGACTTACAATTATAAATGGAAAGAAGCGAAAGAAAATACAATTGATTTTCAGATAAAAGTTAAAAAAGATATTAAAAAAGGGGAAGTAAAAGAAGTTATACAAAATTATGTAGATAAGAAGGATGGTAAGCGTAATCTAGGAGAGTATAAAACGGTTGAACTATATGTAGGATACAAAGAAATTGATGATGAAAATGTAGATTATTGTTTCAGAATTATGGATACCTTTGTTAAATCCACTGATACGATTCAAAAGTTCAACATCAATTCTGAAGAAGAAAAATATAATGAAACAAATATACCACTCGTAAATGGTAAAATGTTATGTGATAATTTTGAAAAAACAGAAATAAATGACGGGGATCTTGTTGAAATGAGATTCAATCCAAATTCTAAAAATGGCATGTATTGGGAGCCTATTCGTCTAAGAAAAGATAAACTTAAACCCCAATACTTCTTATCTGCGAACAATATTTGGAAAACTATCAAAGAACCAATCACAGAAGAAATGATAACTGGTAGTGAATTAATTAAGAAAGAAAATTCTATCATGGAAAAGGGAATGTATTACATAAATAATGACGATGATTTACTCGTTGATTCTCTACCACTTAGAAGATTCCATAACTACATAAAATCTAGATTAATCTCCGGTGTTTGCTCATCTATTAGAGGAAGATTAAAAATAATGGATTTATCGATTGGAAGAGGTGGTGATATAGGTAAATATTTAGAAACACATAATGTTAAGTTCCTATATGGTATTGATATATCTAAAAATGTAAATGAAGCATGTAAAAGATTTTACACATCAAATAATAAAGAATGTAAACCTCTCATTGTAAGAGGTGATACAAGTAAAAATATCCAAAACTTAGAATTTACTGATATTGATGGGATATCAGAAAGTGAAAAAGAACATAGTGAAACGATGACTAACATCATTTATGCCAAGGAAACACCTATTCCTAAAAAATACATTGATATAAGACAAAGGTATTTTGGAATAGGTTCAGATGGATTTGATATTATAAGTTCTCAGTTCTCAATGCATTATTACTTTGAAAACAAAAGAACATTTGAAGGATTTATAAGAAATCTTAAAGAAAATATAAAGAAAGGAGGCTATTTTATAGGGACATGTTATGATGGTAAGAAAATATTTGAATATTTCAAAAAGTTAGAAGATAAAAGAATAGCCATGGAAGAAACTAGTGAAGAAGAAACGAGCGAAGAAACGAGTGAAGAAATTCAAGATGAAGAAGATGAAGAAGATGAAACACCTCGTATGATGTTCAAAGATGTAAAGGGTAATGTTGTTTACAAAGTTGAAAAGAAATATGATGTTGATAATTTTGATTATAATGAAGAAGATGATAGAAATATGTTTGGTCAAGTAATTGATGTTTATATGGATTCTATTGGACAAGTGATTCCTGAATATTTAGTTAATTTTGACTTCTTTGTGAAAATAATGGGTGAAAATGGATTTAAACCGGTCGTTCCAACAACTGTACAAAAACGGTATTCTTCTATATTCCGTAAAGATAACTTTGATGATAAAAATATTGGCAGCTTTAAAAATATTATAGATAAGATACCCGAAATTGAAAAGACTGATCCCGAACTAAATGAAAAATTTTATCCAAGTAATCAGATGAATGGTAGTTATTCTTTAAAACATCCATTATATACACTAAGTTCATTTAACAATTACTTTGTCTTTCAGAAAAGAGATTAAATAACTATTTAAAATAAAGAAAGCTTTTAAATATATGAAAAACTATATCATAAGTAGTGAGCATGTCAAAGAATTCAAGTGTATTGATAAGTATAAAGAAATAGTTTATCCTAAAAAAAATGAACTAATGAAGATTAAATGTGAAATTGATAAGATACCTTCTAGAAAATGGGAAAAGTCTAAAAAATCCATCAATAAATATGAATATATATACACTTCTTCTAGAAGAAACAGGAATATTTGTAGTATTTTACCAGTGAGTAGATCATATTTTAAACTTTACGAAATAATGAAAGATATTATTAAGGTAGAAAATGAAGGCATTGCAGGTTGTATTGCTGAGGGACCTGGTGGGTTTATACATTGTATTAATGATAATACAAATATCGATGTTCATGGAATAACATTAATATCTAAAACAGATAAAAACATACCTTTTTGGAATCAACAGATAATAAATAATAAAAAAAATAACCTTTGTTTTGGGAAAGATAACACGGGTGATATTTACAAACTTGAAAATATAGAAGATTTTATATCATCACTTGATGGTAAATTATGTAAACTTGTAACAGCAGATGGTGGTTTTGATTATTCGGGTAATTATAATTCTCAAGAAAAAGATTCATATAGACTCCTTTATTCAGAAATATACTTGGCCATTAATATACAAAAACAAGGGGGGTCATTCGTAATAAAATTTTTTGATTTATTCAATTATAAAACTATACAACTCATATATATACTGTTCCTGTGTTATGGAAAGATAAACATTTTTAAACCAATTACGAGTAGGTTGTCTAATTCTGAAAAATATATTGTTTGCGATGGATTCCTAGGTTCTAATCGCGAAATAATAGAAAATATGAGAAAGAATTATGAAACGGGTGGATTATGTATTTATGTTCCAGATTCATTTATAAAAGAAATATTAGGATATAATGATAAATTCACGAACCTACAAATAAAAACAATAAGAGAAATAATCAGCAAGTCAAATGAAGATTGTGATATCAATCCTTCTAAAGAACAACTTGAAAATGCGAATCAATGGTGTATCAATTATGGACTACCTATTAATACAAATTGCATTTATAAAGCATAATTTTTTTTCATATCTAAAACACTTTGCGGTTTAGAATCAAGATTATAGCCTTCTGTTTCTTTTTCCGTTTCTCCATAATTCCATACATTGTATGTATTTCCATTAAAACTAAATACATCTTTTGACATAACATTTGTATTTATATTTTTATCATCACCTATACTTAATAGTAACTGGTTTTTTTCTGGATCTTCTATCAGTCTTGGTGGAATTATCTGTAATTTGTTATTAAATTCACAATTTAATTCTCCATTTTCCATGAAACATTTTTCAGGAATCATATCTTTAGATTTATATGATGTAATATCTACAAATTCTTTTTTACTATTAAAAAAAGCACCTGTATCTGTCTTTTCATCTTTTATATGTGATGTGTGATATTTGGTATTTTTAGATACATTTTCATCTGTCCATGCTTTTTCATAATCAGAATCAATCGGTTTTTCTTCACAATTTACATTTGAATCAGATGGCTCCATATGATCTTTTAAAACAACTTTAACTTCTCCTACATAGTATCTATTAAACAAATAGATAGCTAGAATAATAAGAATTATATATAAGTATACTTTATTCATCTATATATTATAATAATAAATTAATTTAATCAATGACCGTTTTGCCCGTATCTTAAACAACTATGTGTATCATAACTTGAACATTCCATTTCTGTGCATACACCTGTATTTCCTCTATTAACTATACAAGTGTTGCATCCATCATACCAAATAATACATCCATTAGGTATATGTGTTTCGTCTATTTGAGGAGATATTAAATCATATCTTATATTTCTTTCTGTCCATGATCTTTCTGAAGTAACACCATAAGTAGTTGACGTTTTACCTTGAACATTAAGGAAGACGGTCGGATTTGATTTTTCTCTTACAGTAATTTGAGCTAACAAGTATTCATCGTCATCTACTATTTTT
>Ga0209223_10003709_pt1 | contig 14400 bp, 13 predicted proteins | sample COG_06_FD_184750 | JGI IMG/M metagenome (GOLD analysis project Ga0209223, IMG submission 184750) | Pelagic Microbial community sample from North Sea - COGITO 998_met_06 (SPAdes) (version 2) | ecosystem: Environmental > Aquatic > Marine > Neritic zone/Coastal water | place: Helgoland, sampling...
GAGAGCGACTGAGCGCAATCGCTAACTCATACCTGAAAAAAATTGACATAGAAATAAAAGTGCCTAGAGCCATATAAACCGCAAAAGTACCTAAATCTTCCGGACCATAAAGTCTAGTAATAATAGGAGCTACCAACAGCATAATAGCCTGCGATATCGCACTACCACCAACAGAATAACGAACAGCTTTTTTCAACCCACTTTTATATAATTTTCCTTCTCCCAAAATCAACTCGCTCGTATCTTAGATTTTAATTTCGTTCCCAATGATCCGATACCTCGATATGCCTTAATTAGAAGTTTGTATAGTTTTTCTTCGGAGGGGTAATATGAGTGGGGTCTTGAATCTCTATATAAGTAATCATCAAGTTCTTTGATGTCCCATTTCATTTTTTTGAGGAAATATTCTCTATCTAAATCCAGAGCCCTTTGACTTGGATAAGCTAAATCTTCTTCAAGATCAAGTAATGCCTCGTCTCTGGACATCTGCTCACTAGCTATTAACGTTGAAAAATGAATTTTTCGTTTGTCAATATTAAACTTTTTAGGCAATAGATACCCTTGATAAAATCGAGTGAAAATCGACTCGTAGTGCTTGTAAGGGTAGCGTTTATACCCATATTCAGCCTCCAACACTGTGAGTGCTTTTTCTTTATCGTAATCCATTTTGTCAAGAAAATGAATCCACTTTCTTTTAGCTATAAACTCGTAGTATACAAACTGTAATACCCCGATTATCGGAAAAGTATCAAGCTTGTACCCCCCAAATCTGTTGACAATAGCTTTTATATTTCTCTTGTCAAACTTTAGATGATTCCATTCCATGGGCATTTTCATCCCTTCTGTAGCTAAATTCGTTCCTCCTAGTATGTACTTTATGTTGAACTTAGCCGCTTGCTGGTAATTGACGCCTAACATCGCGTTGTCATATAGTAATTCGACATCTACCACGTCAGAATCAAAAAAAGCTTGCATCATATTGCGATATTCAGTCCAGTCAATAACGTGCGTAACCAAATCTACGTTAAGCCCTTTGACCAAATTAGAAATGTTATTCTGCGCAAGTTCAGAATTCCATCCATTGTCCATATGAACCGCTAGAGGGCGCAAACCCAATTCAATAGCCTTCACCAATACCCATGAACTATCAACACCGCCAGAAACACCGACCACACAATCATACTTTTTACCAAAACCTTGCCTTTTAACCTTTGAAACAAATTCATGAAACTCAACTTCTCTAGCCCCACCAGTACTCTCTTGTATATGGCTAAATCGGCTCAAAAACTCCTCACAAAAATTACAATACCCTCTAGCATCAAAGGTAATCTCTTTAGCAGAAGTGTCCATAACACACCTTGCGCATACTTTCTCTTGACTTTTATTCATAATTTACCCAACGCAAGTTCAATTTTTTCCCTTTTGGGAACCGTCACCAAAACAGCTCTATGAGGACCGTGAAACACAAAAAAAGAACCCACAGAAACCGCACTTGCTCCGTTTCGAACTGCCAACTTAATATCTTCTATGCTAGAAACACCACCACCAGCAATTATTGGAACAGGCACTCTATCAGTCGCGGTTTTAATCAAAGACAGATCCAATCCATCAAGTAAACCTTCCATCTGAACCGACGTAATCATTAGCTCCCCCGCACCTAATCTGACGCACTTTGTTATATATTCCAACCAATTTTGACTTATCGTAGACTGATTAGCAGCATGATAAACCTTATATTTTCCGAAAATATTACGTGTAATATCTACAGATATTATTACACTTTGACTTCCAAATTCCTGGGCAATTTCAGTAATGAGTGCCGGGTTTTTTATAGCCGAGGATTGTAAGGATATTTTTTCAACTCCTACAGAAAACAGTTGCCTAGCTTGCTCTAGAGTAGTAATGCCGCCGCCATAGCACAGAGGCATGAAGCACTCACTTGCGAAGCTTTGAATTAAATCAAAATCAGGTCCTACACCTGATCGTGTGGCTGCAATATCTAAAATAATTAATTCATCAACCTCTTTATCATTAAAAATTTTAATTATATTTATGGGGTCACCCACATATTTATGATTTCGAAATCTCTGACCTTTAACTACCCCGCCGTGTCTCAGCAAGATGGTGGGAATTACTCTATTAAACATCTAGGAACCTGTACTCCATCAGAACTATTTAAGGAAATATCAAAAATTTAAAAAAATATTGTTGGGGTGAAAAAATAATTGTGCATGTTAAATTGAAGCGATATAACGAGACCTAACTTTTTAGTTTTTCTTCGATATATGAAATTTCATTTTGCCATTTTGAGCATCGCCAAATTCCAACATTTTCCCTAGACTGGTCAGGAAGAAATATGCTGTTGGGTTTCCACGTTTGTGGATCCAAATCTAAAAAACGAAAAATCTTAGTTACACATTCGAAAGTATTATGAACTAACTCTTCAAAATCGATCCATAATACGTTCTTCTCAGAAAATGCTTCTTGTTGCTTACGAGTTTCATCAGTTAATTTCCTTAACTCAACAAAATAATCTTGCGGGCTTAATGTTTGCATCTGCTCTGTTTCGCCACATGGCCGCGTGTTCATATTTCTATGGATATTCAACATATTCTTGAGAGTATGCCTAACCTCAACATATTGATCCTTCCAGCACCTATCAACTGCTACTATTTTTAATGAAGACAGAGAATCTAGTGAATACTGCAGATACGGAGGAGCTATTAACTGATCAAAAACATCTAATTTTTTTTGACCAGAATTATTTAGATCCGGGGAGCGGCACCCACTCGCTGCTGCTGCTAATACTCTTACAATCCTTGAATTCAAGGTATCCAAATCGATATCACTAATCGTTTTGTTACAGCTCTCAAGATAGTCATGAAATTCTGCAGATGCCCGACTGTAATCTGTGCCCAACAATTTTTCCATACCGACCCGTCTATAAAATAAGTTTTTAGGGAAATAACCTACATTTCGAAACAATACTCGCAAAGCTGAATATAAATAACGCGGCTCACTCTCATTAAACTTTAAACTTCTAATCAAGCTCATATACTGATCTTGCGTTACAAGCGTTTCTTGAGAAATAGGACGATAAATATCTTCGAAAAATTGGCCAAATGAAAAAAAAGAAAACTCTTCAGGACATACATTGCAGCTTGGATGTTCAGACAATATATCTATAACTGCACTTGATCCCGACCAGTACATTCCTGAAACGGATACTATGTTTTGATTGTCACTCATTAAAATCAAAATCCTTAAACATAAAGTTAGAGTTTGTACAGGTCATATTTATTTGGACCAAACAGTTCTATTTATATAGTCAATATTACTTAGAACTGCTCTCAAAATTTTCGCCGACGGATAATCTATGTCATAGTCGTAAACTTTAACTGGACGGAAATCTCCTGAATTGATCTGGTTAACTACAATGTCAATAGCATCGATAACCTTTTTAGCTTCAAGCCCTGACATTATTAAGGTACCTACATCCATCGCCTCAGGCCGCTCATGGGCATTGCGTATAGTAATTGCAGGAAATCCAAGCAATGAACTTTCCTCAAAAATAGTTCCACTATCGGAAACTACACAATAAGCATATTTTTGTAACTTTATATAGTCTGTAAATCCAAAGGGTTTTAAAAATCTGACACGTTCATCTAGTTTTATCCCTTCCATCTCTTCAATTTTTTTCCTTGTTCTCGGGTGAGTCGAGACAATTACGGGCATTCCATATTTTTGAGCAATAGCATTGAGTGATAATAAAAGATTTTTCAAATTTAAAGGATCATCTATGTTTTCCTCTCTGTGGGCGCTGACTACAAAAAACTTATTTTTGACCAGAGACAATTTTTTTAGAATTAACGAATCGCGAATAGGCAACTCATAATAATCTAGCACCTCTTTCATATGAGACCCTGTTTTAATGATCATTTCTCCTTTAATCCCCTCATCTAAAAGATACCGACGAGCATGCTCTGTCAGAACGAAGTTAACATCACTCAAATGATCTACCACCTTCCTATTTAATTCCTCAGGAACACGCTGATCAAAACTGCGATTACCAGCTTCCATATGGAAAACTGGTATTTTCCTACGCTTAGCAGCTATAACCGCCAAACATGAATTTGTATCTCCGTATAAGAGAACGGCGTCTGGATTAACTTCGGCCATTAGCGCATCAGATTTCTCTATTACTCGCCCAATCGTCTGCGCAGCATTAGCTCCAACTGCCTCTAGAAAATAATCTGGTTTTCGGACTTGCATATCTTCAAAAAATATTTCATTAAGCTCATAATCATAATTTTGGCCCGTATGCACCAAGACATGTTCAGTATATTTATCGAATTGGCTTATAACCCTGCTCATTTTTATTATTTCAGGTCGCGTGCCAACGATTGTCATTATTTTAGTCATCTAGACTGTCCTTTATAAAAGAGAGTTTCAATAGGGCGCTCTTAATACCATTAATGTCGAGCTGCTCAGTGTTGTGGGACGTATAGTCATCTGCAGTAGAAACTTTTTCTTCACCTTCATTTGTAAATTGCCCATAGTTAAGATCTCGATTGTCAGCAGGTATACGGTAAAATAAGCCCATATCCGAAGCTTTAGCCATCTCCTCCCGAGAAATCAATGTTTCGTATAGTTTCTCTCCATGGCGTGTGCCTATTGTTCTAATTGTGTTTGTAGCGGAGAATAAACTAAGCAGCGCTTGAGCTAAATCGCGAACAGTCGAGGCCGGGGCCTTCTGCACAAAAATATCTCCAGTTTTGCCATGATCGAACGCATGTAAGACAAGATCAACAGATTGGTCTAATGACATCAAAAAACGAGTCATCTCAGGGTCAGTTATCGTGATATCTTTTCCTGACCTAATTTGATCTACAAAAAGAGGAATTACTGACCCTCGAGAGGCCATAACATTCCCATAACGGGTACAGCAAACTATTAAACCAGATGCGCTCGCGCCTCTACTCATGGCAACAGCTACTTTCTCACCCATAGCCTTTGAGATTCCCATTGCATTTATGGGATAGACAGCCTTGTCTGTGCTAAGTACAACAATTCTACTTACCTTATTTTTTATACAACCATTAATAACATTTTCAGTTCCTAATACATTAGTTTTAACAGCTTCCATAGGGAAAAATTCGCATGACGGGACCTGCTTTAACGCAGCAGCATGAAAAACATTATCCACTCCGATCAAAGCATCATTGATCGCCGCATAGTCACGGACATCACCAATATGCAACTTAAGCCTACTATCATTAAAGTCGATTCTCATATCTTCTTGTTTTTTCTCATCTCGACTGAATATCGAAACCTGTTTTGCTCCATTACTTAAAAGATGCCTCGTCATAGTCTTGCCAAAAGACCCAGTACCTCCCGTAATCAGAAAAACTTTTCCTTCTATCATAAACTCATCCTCACAATCCTCTCCAAAATCATCATCCACTCCATTAGAAAAACTGTTTCTAAATCAAATATTAACGTTGCCTTCGGTTTTCAAAATTAATTAACTGTTCAAATTTGTCTAAAAGAATATCCTTATTAAAGACATCAAGACAATACTCTCTACTTCGATCTCCCATCTCTTCAAGCTCTTCTCTCGGCAGGGTGCTTAATTTAAGCGCAGCCATCGCTAAATCTTTAGCATTACCGGGATCAACATTGATACCACAACCGCTAGACTCAATGACTTTTTTACCTTCACCACCAAGAGCAGATAAAATAGGTCGACCGCAAGCCATATAAGACTGCACCTTTCCTGGTAGAGTAGTATTCAGAGTAATATCGTTAGATAGAGTAACAAGCATAACGTCACCTAGGTAAAAGTAGCTAGGCGTATGTTCCATGGGCACTTGCCCTAAAAGTGTTATCGAAGATTCTAACTTTCTACTTTTTACCTCGCTTTCAAGCCAGTTTTTCCGAGAACCGTCTCCTAAAATTAGCCAATGAATATTAGAGGACCTCAATAAATCTGCCGCATCAATAATTGTCTCTAATGATTGCGCGGTTCCTAAATTTCCCGCAAAAACAATTGTAAAATTGGCCCGCGGAAACAAGTGTCGTAAACAGCAATCAGAGCTGTCTATTGCCGGTTTATAGATATCTTCTGCCCAATCGGGAAAATAAACCATTTTTTCAGTTTCTATGCCCTGAGAGTTAATAACGGAAACGAAACTTTGAGATTGCACCAGTAAGTAATCTGTTTGATTATACATCCAAGCTATGACCTTACCGACCATACCTAACAGAAGCTTATTCTTTACAAAGCCAGTAAATTCAAGGCTCGCCGGCCATAAGTCCTGAACCATCAAGAGACTTCTGGCGGACTTTATTTTTGCAAAAATAACACCTACTAATCCTCCTGTAGGTGGAGAGTATGCAGTAGATAGAACAACATCAAAATTTTTTCCTAAAAGTAACATCGGGCCGACAAATACAGCGGAAAACAGAAATGAGAAGTAGTTAAGAAGCAGCCTAAAAGCCGACCCCGACCCTCTTGGAATTAGAGGAACTCTAATAACCCTTGCCCCGAAAATTTTTTCAGAACGAAATAACTTGTATTCTCCAAAAAGCTTTCCCTGAGGGTAATTAGGAATGCCTGTGAGAACTGTAACATCATGTCCTCTGCCTACTAAAGCACCTACAACATCATTGATTCTAAAATTTTCAGGATAAAAATAGTGTGTTATTACAAGTATTCTCAAGTTAAACCACGACCGCAGTATTCAACTGCGAACCCGCAGAAAATCGAACTTTCCGAATGATTAGGATAAACATAAATACAATAAGTCCTTTATTTACAAGAACGACCGGAGATCCACCTACCAAAACAGCAAGGATAAAAAATATGTGGCCATATCCAAAAATTCTTAAGTAAGTCCTTCTACCGGACAGAAATCGATAGTATGCGCTCATATATCCATATCCCATTAGTAAATATGCCATTACAACTAGTGGAATGCGTCCATTGTGGTATGTATTAGCGACCAATGAAACACCTGAGGTACCTCGATCACTGCGATGTAACTCCCAAAACGTCTGGTGCTCCAGATAACTGCCTGGATGCCAAGGTGATATACCCATAAAACCTTCTAACCACTCGTAACCATAAACACTTTTTATTGATGCAATGTATTTAAAACTTTCAATACCCTCAGTCTGCTCTACCATAAAAAGACGAACGAGTAACGCCAGTAAAGATTCTAATAGTGTCACATCCTCTGTTCGCAAATTTAACACGGCGAATACCCCAAATAACAAAATAACCGGAACAGTTAATATCGCCATTTTAATCAGGTTTATTCGCTTTATCAGACTGAAACTAAATACAATAGCCGCCAAAGCAAATAAGAATGGTCCTCGCTGCCCAGTTCCTAATAAAGCTGCCATGAAAATAAAAACTACTACGATGAGGCCCAGGAATCTAAGTGGATGCTTAGCAACTAAATACAAATAACAAATAACAAAACCTAAAGCGAGCGGCAATAAAGCATTTTTAAACTGATTAACATAGCCAGGTGCAAAATACTCCTCTCCCGAATACATGGCTAATCGAAGCGAAACAAAATCAGACATCTCCGCGCCTAAAAGTACATCAACAAATAAGTTATATCCAACTACTTTGTAATAATAAATGGTAACCAGCAACGACAGTAAACTTAAGAATATAAATATTATATGCGGTAATTTTCTATCTATCTCTATGCTCTTAAGAAAAAAGGTACTTGAAAGACTTGCAAAATCATGTCGTGACGCCTTGATTTGAGCTCCTACAACAAATGAAAAAAGTGACAAAAAAAATAAAAGACCGTAAAGAATCTCAACATCATTCTTAAAGTTAACAAAAGCCAGGGTTCCTGCAGCGATTATCCACTGAAACACAATAAACCAAAAAACTGGATTAGCACGCTTTGAATGCCAAAATAAACGGCACGCTAACACTGTAAAAAAAGTATATAAAGAAACCGTTAATACATTAAGCATCAACTACACCTTTGATATTTAAGCAAATATTCACCATTGTAAGAACGTCATGCCCCATATTCGATAGAGTTCGTTCAACATAGCTGGAAAATCATATTAACTTGCTTTTGATCCAAACTGATCGGGTTATTTGCCATTCTTTGCATGTTAATCTGTTTGGACAATACAACTCTATGTTCTAAACCAATTTTAAGCTCATTTTTCATATCGCCCTTGACACCGATGGAGGATAGAAGGCTTGTAAAGTATTCCTCGATTTCCATATCGGAAGATATTTTCAAGATCCCCTTTAATCTATCCATCACACCTAACAAATGTGCATGACCCCGAGAGTCGACTACAATTTCAGGACAGCTGTTAGCACATGAAGCAAATATCTTTGGAAGGGTCAACCAAACAGCATGCCCATGCGGGACTTCATGGTTCTTAGTTATGCCATAAGACCAAGCATGAGCAGCGGTAGTCTTCGTAATATTAATCGCTTGACCAGCTAAGTTTGCAGCTACAATCATACCTTGTGCGGCTATACAATTGTCTTTTGTATTAACGAACTCCAAGAAGTTTTCAATACACAACTCTAAAGCGGCAAAAGACAATATCTGACTTTCCGTAGTTGACCCAACCGCCCAAGCACTTTCAATGGATTGAGATAACGCGTCTAATACATTACATGCTTTTTGATATCTTGACGACGACAAGGTTAGATTGCCGTCTAAAATAATATCAGCAGGAAGCAAGCATTTGTCAGCTAGTGAATATTTTTCACCTTCAACATATACAACTGCGAAATGCGTTGACTCACTACCTGATCCAGCCGTAGTCGGAATCGCGACTAAGGGGATATTTGGGTCGGTCACTTTTTTAACCCCTGTGGCCAAATTAACAGCCTCATCAGGATTCGAGTATAAGGCTTTAATCAATTTGCCCATATCCAACACACTACCACCACCAATACTAATTATAAGCTCAATAGTGTTTTCAATGGCTAGCTTGACACCCCTTTGTGCGTCGATCAGCCTCGGATTGACCTCAAAATCACTAAAATAAGTAACGTGATAACCTTTTAAACACTCACTTAGAATCGCTTTAGCCTCACTACTTTGAAAAGACTTACCCCCAGTTACTACAAGCACTCTACGTACATTATAAGACTTGACAATATCGCCCAAATTACTTAACCCGCCAAAATCACTATAAATAGTCATAATAAAGCCTCTATACGCCTAAATACTGCATGATTGCATTTTTGTTTTGCTCGGGAGTGGTAGTTGGGCGCCCAATACCCGACCGATTTCCCGGGCGTACGTGAATGTCTATAAAATGAGGACCTGCATGCTCACTGGCATACGCTAATGCTTTAATAATACCTTCCCGAGAGTGCACTTCAACTGCTGATACATACCCACATGCATTAGCAATTCCACAGAAATTTACACCAAAGCCCACAGTGGCCTGACCCCCAACAGAATCATGAACACCGTTATTAAATACAATATGGATCAAATTGACTGCAGATGACTGCCCAATGATTGCCAGCGAGCCCATATGCATTAATGCCGCCCCATCGCCGTCAAAGCAGTAGGTTGGCCTTTCTGGCTGCGCCTTACACAAACCCAACGCTATTTGACTTGCGTGGCCCATTCCTCCCACAGTTAGAAAATCTCGATGATGGCCTTGATCGTTGTTGGCCCTAAACTCAAATAATTCTCTCGAAGGCATCCCAGTTGTGCAGACAACCACGCCGTCTTCAGGCAACATTTCAGCAACGGCTATGACAGCATCCTCTCGACTTAACTCTAGATCACACAACGGCCGCTCTACGGGGAAACTCTCGAAAGAATTTTTCCGAACTACTATTACAACCGGTGACATTTTTTCTCTAGCCAAACCCAACGCATTTTGGGTTTGCTCTACAGCGGTTTTTTCGTCGAGGGATAGGACAACGTACGGTAGCTCCATTCCTTCTAAGCTCCCAATCATCACCTTTCCTTGATGAACATGCTGGGGCTCATCTTTAACGCCAGGTTCGCCCCTCCAGCCAACCATTATTAGCATTGGTATTCCATAAACCTTCTCACTGGCTAAAGACAAGACTGGATTGATGATATTTCCTAGACCGGAGTTTTGGAGGTATATCATCGGAATATTGCCGGTACCTAGATAATAACCTATACCCAAACCAATCGCAGCGCCTTCATTAGCAGTTATCAGGTGCGTATCTTGACCACATTTTTCTGACACACATGCACAGAATTCTTTTAACAAAGAGTCGGGCACTCCAGCAAAAAAATTAACACCTGACTCATTCAATCTATCCAGATAATAAGCTGGCTTAATCATTATTTCGTTCCCGGTATAAGCTCTAAAATTTCTTTAATCGACATCATTTGGTGGTCACACTCAGCCGATCGTGAATGTCTCAGAATTGATCGAGCAGTATCCTGCATCGCAGGGAACGCACTTCTGAGTAGCTGATTGGCATATATAACGATGTTAGCACCAGCCTTTTCCAATTCATCCTCCGTAATACTATTGTAACTCGAAGGAACTACTACCAAAGGCTTACGGTTTTCAAATTCACCATATCGTCGACAAAATTCAAGTATCTCTGCAGGATCTTTCTGTCGGCTATGAATCATGATTCCATCAGCGCCTGCGTTTAAGTACGCCCCTGCTCGCGTAATGGCGTCGTCCATTCCTGCCTCTAAGATAAGACTTTCAATACGCGCTATAACCATAAAATCCTCCGTTACCTGCACACTCTTAGCGGAACTAATTTTATCGCAAAAATTTTCAATAGTGTCCTGAGTTTGCGGAACATCATTCCCAAACAAAGAGTTCTTCTTTAAGCCAGTTTTATCTTCAATAATCGCCGCAGATACACCAAGTCGCTCTAAAGTTTTAACGGTGAACTTAAAATGCTCAATTTGCCCGCCTGTATCGGCATCATAGATAATCGGCTTAGTTGTAACCTCGATGATTTCACTCAACGTAGACATTCGTGAGCTAACATCGACAGCTTCAATGTCTGGCTTCCCTTTAGCCGTTGAATCGGTGAGACTACTGCCCCACATACCATCAAATTGACGACTCTTTCCATTCACCACAACTTCAGTGTGCTCTATAATAAGTCCGCTTAATGCGTGATGGACATCTAAGAAGGTTACCAAAGGTTTTGCGGCCAACAATCTTCGTAAACTGCCTAACCTGAGCTGTGGTGTTGTACCAACTTCTTTAATCGCCTTGTTCAACTGTGTAGAAGAGATGCCAACAGTATAAGGAATTTCTATTAACTGCCCGCCCCATTCTGTAAGCGTATCAATAACCGCTTGCCTAGTTTCTCTCTGGGCACCCTCTTTCCAATCATCGCCATGAACAACGTAGTCAGGCTTAAAACTCTTCAAATTTTCAGTATAATCTAGGGTATTTTGAGGAATAACATTCTGAACCTGTTTAAGGCTTGCGACAATCATGGCCCTCTGCTCAAAGGTCATATAAGGAAGCCTCTTATAGCTTGCAATTGCAGAATCTGTTAGGACCCCTACCGTTACTTCTCCTAATTGTGCCGCTTCAGATAAAACATTTAAGTGTCCTGGATGAACCAGATCAGCACTCATACCGACATAAACTTTTTTTCTCATGAAATATATTCCTTTTTTTACTCAATATTTTAAATAGCTTCGGCGCGAGTCGCCCTATACGTTCTCTGATTCAAAAAATTTCTCGATCAATCTAGCAATTTGATAAACCTGCTCGAATGTTATGTGCTCACCAATCGGTAAACTTAAGAGAGATTCATCGGACCGGTTGGAAAAAATATCTTCTTTTTTTTGATTAACATAATCGTACGCTTCGAGCTTAGGTAATGCTGTCGGATAATGGATGCCAGTCTCAACGCCGTTATCATAGAGGTATTTTTTTAGCTTATCCCTTTGCGCAACCCGAATAACAAATAAGTGGTACACCTGCTTTGCCCAATCTTGCCTTACAGGCAACACAACACCGACTTGGTTTTCAAGGGCTTTTAGATAACAATCGGCCACCAAAATGCGTTGGTCGGTCCAAACATCTAAAAATTTCAATTTAACACTCAATATTGCCGCTTGCAGCCCGTCAAGTCGTGAATTCCTTCCCTCAAGGGCATGGTCGTACTTCGCAATACGACCATGATTCGCTATCATCTTAACTTTTACGGCTAAATCGGAATCGTTAGTAGTCACCCCTCCGCCATCACCATAAGCACCCAAGTTTTTCCCAGGATAGAAACTAAATGCAGCAATATCTCCAATCCCACCAACTACCATATCTCTATATTTAGCACCATGCGCTTGGGCGCAATCTTCAATAAGACGTAGATTATGTTTTTTAGCGAGTCCAGCCAGCGCAGCCATATCACATGGATGACCATATAAATGGACTGCCATAATGGCGGCTGTACGCGTCGTTATCCGATTAACGACGTCAGAAATACTTAGTACATAGGAATCTTCACAGACATCTGCGAAAACCACGCTATGACCGCATCTCGTAACAGCTTCAGAACTAGCGATAAACGAATTAGCTGGGACTATTATTTCAGAATTTGGTGGCAAGTCGAGAGCTTCAATAGCTATTTCGAGAGCGTCGGTACCATTGCCCACTCCAATACAATGATTCACCCCGATATAGCTCGCAAACTCCTGCTCAAAGTATTTAACATATTTACCGCCGATAAAAGCCGTTTCGGCTATTACATCACTTATTGCCTTATCAATTTCCGGTTTTATGGATCGGTATTGTCTACCTAAATCTAAAAACTTTATCATTAGAACGCTCTCACAAATTTTGCTGGATTACCCATATAAATACCTGATTTTTCTATATTTTTTGTCACCACCGCACCAGCTCCTATTACTACACGGTCACATATGCTTACCGGCAGGATGGTTGCATTACTACCTATAGAAACATTGTTACCAACTAGGGTTTCTTTCCACTTAGATCTATCACCTTTAGCAGGACCACCACCAGTCAATGTGTCATTTACAAACATGACCCCATGCCCAATAAAACAATCAAGGCCAATTGAAACCAACGAACAAACAAAGGAATGTGATTGAACTTTAGTACGGTCGCCAACAATAACATCAGACTGAATTTCAACAAATGGCCCAACAAATACGTCATCACCCAAGGCACAACCATATAGATTGCACGGCTCTACAATTTTTACTCTATCGCCAAATATAACGTCTTGGATTTTTGCTGACAGTACCTCGGGAGCGCTCATAATATACCCAGCTTAGAGTACTTCGGCGTAAATCTGAGTTTAACTTCCTCACCCGTTTCGATCGATTCGTAAATAGCATTAATCAACTCAAGACTTTTTCGCCCCTGCAACCCATCGACAAGTTGGGCAGTTTTATTATCAAGACAATCAACCACATGTTCATAATACGCTTGATGGCCAAAGCCATAAACGTTAGGAGGATTGACCGAATATTTTTCAATCACGTCGCCATCCCCTTCATGGATCTCAGTAAAATTCCACGTCTTCATTTCATTAACAGCAAAACCACCCACTTCTACGCTTCCAGTTGCACCTAAAATTGAGATGGATCCCTCAAGATCTTTTGGCCTAATGGCAGTAGTCGCCTCAATAACGCCCAAGGCACCATTACGAAATTTTAAAATAACAACCGCTGTGTCTTCGGCCTCTATATCTGCCAGCGCATTCTTACTTTTGGCAAAGACTGATTCAACGTCGCCCATCATCCACTCCAACAAGTCGACATGATGGCTCGCCTGATTTGTAAGAACACCTCCGTCATAAGCCCAGGTTCCTCTCCAGGAATCTTGATCATAATACGCTTGCGGCCTGCACCATCTGACTCGAATGGTGCCCATAATCAGCTTTCCAAACCTTCCCTGATCTAGTGCCTTTCTGAGCTGAACAATTGGAACATTAAATCGATTTTGTTTGACAACGAATAGCTTCACACCATGCTTATCACACGCTTCAATCATCGCATCTGCATCGTCTAGCGTTAATGCCATCGGTTTTTCAACGACCACATGGGCGCCATAAGGTGCAAGCTCAATAGTATGCTGCGCATGCAGTCCACTCTCGGTCAGCACCACCACCACATCAATTTTTTCTGCCTTCATCATGTCATGAAGACAGGAATATACTGGAATACTATATTTGTCAGCTATCACTTGAGCCTTGCTAACAATTTTGTCACAAACGGCCACGAGCTGCGCACCTGCAATCTGATTCTCACCTAAAAGCTCACTATGCCGCTTCGATATTCGCCCGCATCCAACCAGTGCAAAATTAATCATAAAGACTCCTTAGTTTTGAATTTTTCTTACAACTTTTTGTGACAACGATGGCGCTGAGGTCCACTTGCCTCCATA
>Ga0209223_10003712_pt1 | contig 14385 bp, 11 predicted proteins | sample COG_06_FD_184750 | JGI IMG/M metagenome (GOLD analysis project Ga0209223, IMG submission 184750) | Pelagic Microbial community sample from North Sea - COGITO 998_met_06 (SPAdes) (version 2) | ecosystem: Environmental > Aquatic > Marine > Neritic zone/Coastal water | place: Helgoland, sampling...
TCTCAACCTCATTTACGAATGCCTTGCATTCCTGATGCCCGTAATATAAGTGATCATGGTTAAAATCATAAATTACTCCAAGAATGGGAGTTGTATTTTGCATTAGAGCAATAGAGACACAGCTAATGGGAATATCTCTTAGAAAATTTGAGGTGCCATCAAGGGGATCAACCACCCAGTAAAATTCGCCCATATGGTTGCTGAGACCTGTTTCCTCTCCCAGTATAGAAAATTCACTCTGAGAACTTAAACTATCCTTGATTAGTTTTTCTGTGTCAGTATCTAATTGGAGCTTAATATCTCTGCCTTTATTCAGCAAAATCTTTAATTCTTGGCCCTGATTTTCTAAGAGATATTTGCCGCCTTTCAATGCTGCAGATTTAGCAATCTCAAGCCATGCATCTAATTCAAGCATTTAATAAATTTGCTTCAAGGTATGATCTAACTCTCACCTCTAGCTTGATGAGTTCGCAGTAACTCTATAAATTACATTCGCTTTATCATCAGAGATTAAGATACTGCCATCCTTCATCACAAAAGGAGCTGCCGGTCTCCCTGATACCTCATCATTAATTAACCAGCCAGAGATAAAATCTTGAATGTTGGCAACATCGCCTCTCTCATCAAGACTTACTCTTATTACTTTATAGCCAACTTTAGAAGATCTATTCCAAGATCCATGAAGAGTAATAAAAATATTATTCTCAAACTCTGGAAACATCGCACCCTCGTAGAAGATCATGCCTGTAGGTGCAACATGCGCTCCCAACTCTGCAATTGGATCAATATATTCAAAGCCTGAATCCAAGTCACCAAATTCTGGATCTATTACATTGTTTGCATGCTTGTAGGGAAAGCCATAAAAACTACCTTCCTTATCTACTTTGTTTAATTCACAAGATGGAGAATCATCTCCAAGCCAATCTCGACCATTGTCAGAAAAATAAAGTTTCTGAGATAGCGGATGAAAATCAAAGCCCACTGAATTCCTTACTCCTCTAGCTATGAAGTCCCAGGAGCCGTTGTTCAACCTCAGAATTGATGCGTATCTCCGATCTTCAGAAAGACAAACATTGCAAGGAGCACCAACATTTGTATAGAGATTTCCATTTTGATCATGCTTGATCCACTTCCACCCATGCCATTTATCACTTGGTAAATTATCAGTAATTAACTCTTTGTTTGGAAGAGCTAATGGATTTTTATCAAGAACTTGATCGATATTTGCTATTTTCCAAATCTTATTAATTTCAGAGAAAAATAAGTCACCATCGAAAATACTCACACCTGTAGCAAACGTTAAGCCATCTGCCACAAGAACCCTTTCATCTGACACTCCATTATTATCTGTATCTCGGATAGCAAAGATACTCCCACCAGTCCGCGATCCAACAAAAATTCTTCCAGCCGGACTTTCGGCAAGTTGGCGGGGAGAGTCAAGCTCTGTAGCAAAAATCTGAATTTGATAAGCTTGATCAATAATAAGGCTTTTTAAAATATCAGAATAGACAAGAGGTGACATGAATAAAGTCCCAAAAAACCCTGCCAGTAAAGATGATAAGTACCTCTTCATGATTGATAGCCCTCGACATAGGAATTAAAAATAGAAATCATATCTTGGTAATTATTGTCTTCAATTGCTCCTTTGATCTCAAGGATTACCAGATCCATAATATCTGTATCTGGAAATTGCTCCATTGATTTAAAGATTTTAGGGTGACTTGTGGCCAGTTGATCCCCGGAGATCAATAATTCCTCATACATTTTTTCTCCAGGCCTTAACCCGATCTCAGTTATCTCAATGCCATCACCACCTGGTTCTGATGCAACATTCCTTCCAGATAAATGAATTAATTTCTTAGCTAGATCATATATCTTTAATTGCTCTCCCATATCCAAAATAAAGACTTCTCCTCCATAAGACATCATTGAAGCCTGTAAGACTAAGTTTGATGCTTCCGGAATAGTCATGAAATACCTAGTAACATCTTTATGAGTAATTGTTAATGGTCCTCCATTAGAAATCTGATCTAAAAATAATGGAATCACTGAACCAGAAGAATTAATGACATTTCCAAAGCGAACCATAGAAAATTTAGTTAATTGATCTTGAGAGTTAAGGGATTGAATAATCATTTCAGCCATTCTTTTAGTGGCACCCATAACATTGGATGGTCGCACAGCCTTATCTGTAGAAATCATTACAAATGATTTTACATTATTTTCAATTGAAATTAACGCTAGGTTTAAAGTGCCTAAGATATTATTTTCACAGGCTTGAATAATATTATTTCTATCTTCAACTAAAGGCACATGTTTGTATGCAGCTGCATGATAGACCAAATGAATAGTATATTTTTTAAACAGTGCGGATAAAGTTCGTTTGCTCTTAATGTCTCCTAAGACGGGAATGATTTCTGTTGATAGCTTTTTTGATGCCTTGAGAGCCTGACACTCTCTCTCGATATTAAATAAATTAATTTCTGAGATATCTAAAATAATAATCTGAAGTGGCTGTTGCACCAAAAGCTGCCGTACTATCTCGGAACCAATGGATCCACCAGCCCCAGAAATGAAGAAAGTATGATCGGAAATATCCTCACTAAAATCACTAGAAACTCTTGCTCTAGGCAATAAGTCATCCAATGATAATGGTTGGATATCAGCCATTTTTTTTTGATCTGAAAGTAGTTCATGAAAACGAGGTACTGTTCTCACTGCAACTTTTATACTCTCTAATTGAGTAATAATTACTCTTCGTCGCTCAGTCTGAAGACTGGGAACCGCAAGAAGCACTTCTAGATCTGCATATTGTTCTTTTAATTTTTTTAATTCCTGGAGAGAATTTAATATTGGTACATTAAAAATTGTTCTATTTCTAAGGCTCCGAGAATCGTCGAAAAAAGCAATGATGTTCTGCGATGGATCTAGCATTATTGAGTGGTAGAGTTCGGTACCTGAAGAGCCGGCTCCGTAAATCACTATGCTCTTGGCATCAGAATTAGTAGCATAGGAGTATAGAAAGAAATGAGCAATATTTCTCGATAAATTTAGAAATGTAGAAAAGACTGCTGCAAGTAGCACGCCTTGCAATATTGCGACGGCGAGAAAGGATGTTGAAATTAAAGGGAATTGATAAAGATAAATTAATGTCCAGGAGCCACCAAAAACAAGTGCTCCGCTTAAAGTTAAGAAAATAGAATTCTTGGAATCAAAAAACTTAATCATCGAATGGTAAAACCCTTGATAGTATAAATAGGAGATAGATAAGAAAATTGGTAAAGCAACAGAGATAATGGAGGAGCGTATAATGTCTAAAAATCCTGTTGAAAATTCAGAAGCAATCATGGTTGCCATTGGCGGTCCAAAAACTGCCCAGCAGGTAAAAGCAAGAAAGCAATCACTCGCTATGATTAGAACGAGCTTAAGCTCTCTTCTCAATAATGACATTTTAAAAGGCTCAGAATTCATGCCAATATTATATAATGATAACTAATAGTATTACGTTTTTATAATTAAGCTTTATTAAATTAAATACCTAAGCATACAAAATTGAGGGAATAAAAGTGTTAGAAAATCTATTCAAAAAAACAGTTTATGCAAATAATTCAAAGGAGGATATTCAAGAGGATGTAATCCTCAGGCTGATGTTTGAACTCGCTGTTAGCGATGGCAGCTTAGATACAGAAGAGCTAGCAATGTTAAAAGAAAGAGCATTAGAGATAAGCAAGGATCATAAAAAGATATCATCTGTAATTAAGCAAGCAATTAGTGGTGCAGAGAAATCAACATCGCTTTATCCGACGGTACAAATCATCAATCGCTCATATACTGAAGAGCAAAAAAAAGATTTACTCGGGATTCTCTGGAGGTTGGTAGCTGTAGATGGAGTTATTGATCATAATGAGGAAAGCCTTTATTTTAAAATAGCTGAATTAATTTGCGTAAAGAGATCCCATGCCAACCAAATCAAGCAAGCAAATAGCTAAGGCTTGTTTAAATAAATTGGTGATGACCATGCTCTTTCGCTGGAATCACTAAGACAATCATCAGTTAAATCTGTTCTAAAACTTCCTTTACACAATTTGAAATCTTTGCTTATAACCTCGGAGCTCCTTCCATTAATTGCAGGTGTTGGTTCTTGAATTGCCCTGACATAATAAACGCTGTCACGAGAATAGTTCTCGTCTTCAAATTCAACAACACATTCACTCTGACCTTTGCATGAAATACTTTTCCAAGCATCTTCAATTAATGGCCTAATTGCCTCGCCAGCATAAGACTGAGGAGTAATTTTAATAATCTCGATCTTATCAATAACATGTCTTTCATTGGATGGGTTATAGCACTCACCCGCACACAAGTAGTCTAGTCTTTTTGGTGAGAGAGAGTCTATCGATTCTGCTGGGCAGCCTTCTTTTTGCTTAAAGCTTCCAGCAGCTCTCACGATAAACTTTGGATTTTGACTCATGATAATCTCTGAGCCCATAGGTTTTTTGCCATCTGGAGAGTTAACAATATCAAACCAGAGAAGAATCCTAGGACCACTCGTTCCATAAACATTTTTATTTTTAAGTGCAGACCATATCTGATCTTTGTTACGACCTTCGGAATGAACGGCTAAAATTCCTCCTGGATAAACAAAACTTGATACTCTCTCGCTATCAGGTTGGCTTTCTCCAGGCTTAATTTTTGGAAGTTCAGGAAAAGTTGGATCCTCTGCTTTATATTTATATTCCCACATTTGTGATTTTGCACCCATTGCAAATGTCATTTTTCTTCTCTCATACTGTTTATAGCCAGTACCTGGTCTTGCAGTATGATCGTCTGTTGATGCAATAAACCCAAAATTATATCTTTGGGGACTTTCATCTCCAGCATCAAAATTAGAAATTGCTAAAGCGTATTGAGCAGATTGTTTTGGACGATAATTGAATGCAGGCTTAAAACAATCTGTGCATTGATCGCAATTTAACCATTCATCAGGAGCCGCTTCAGGAAACACCATATTGGCATAGGGGCCACCGGCAAGAGTATATTTTTTTGCCAGCTCAACTCTTGCAGCACATTCAGCATCTGACAAACCATCGCATTTCTTTTTCTGTATTTCACCAGCCTGCCAGCAACATGGCAGAAAATTATCTGTAGGCTCTGGACAACTCATTTCCCCTGACTGCAAAAAATTAGCAGAAGCAATATCACGAAATTCTTCACTGTTACCGTGCCCAGACATCACTTCTAATAAAATCTGCTTACTAGGATCATGGCCTTGATTATTTAAGCGATTATCCCAAGATGTACCTAAAGGAACATGAAAGCCCCATGTTTGTCCATGTGGAATGACGATTGTGTCTGTTTCCCATTCATCCAATTTTGAAAAAAGATCCCTGGGAGTCCTTGCGTATTCATAACAATCTAATGGCAGCTCTGTAGAGTTAATGCCTTCATCACAAAATGGCATATTACGAACTGTATCAAGAAGCCAGCCTAGATCAGAGTATCTTTTAAAATTTAGAGGATCTAACCACCTGGCAGCCACTGCTTTTTGAGTAGTATCAAATATTCCAAGTCCTGTTTCAGGACCTCTAGAGCCAATCGGTCTTGCAGGAAGATCTTGAATATCTTTAAAGATTACATTTCTATGACCCCAGTGATTATCAGGAGTAGTCCCTATCTGCGTCCATTCCCAGCCTGGGAAAACAACCAAATCATTTGTAACAGGATCGTCATTAGAAATATTGCATTGTTGAACAATTTTCTTCTGTTCTTGCCAATGATCCGGAGTCAAGCTTTCAGCATGATCATTGAAACTAAAGAAATCTAAATTTGCACAATATCTGGCAAAGTCGCATGCCATGGCGCTGTCATGAACTCCTTGCAGTCCCATCATAGGAAGCTCTAGTGTGAATGCATCTATGGAGTAAGTTGTATGGACATGAAGATCGCCAAACAATATTTGAGACTTACTCTCTTGAGTCTCAAAGAGCTTGCTTTGAGTCTCTAAGAATCTGAGATCTTGCTTATAAATAGACTCACTGGACCTTGGCGCACCTTCTGTCTCTCCGGGCGGAACATCAGATCCACACCCAGAAGTTATTAAGGTGATAAATAATACAGGTAATATAGTTTTGCTAATCCCCATAAACTGAAACTGATCCGTATTGAGTAATGAGCTGATTATTAATTTTTTGTCTCTCAAAATTAACATCAAAGCGGTTGCAAACTCCTTGGTTCCATCGAGCATATTCCGCTTCAAGAGGATCGCCAATGTTCTCTATTGTCTCTCTTGCCAGAAGGCATTTCTCTAAAACGGTTCCTACCGATGACAGTTTGATGTCTTCTAAAATACTCTGAATAGAAAGATTATCCTGATCCATTGCCAATGATTCATCTTTATCTAATTTAATAAAAGATCTCTCTATGCTATTAAATTTCTTCCATACAAGTTCCTTTCTAATATCTGGAGATCCATCCCTTGCAAATGATGCCCATGCATTCATCATTGTTGATTGCATCTGATCTCTGAGCTCACCTTTAGGATAAACGTATCTGCCAATCGGTCCAAACTTATAGTCACCCGTGATAAATGATATTTCAAATCCATGTGCTGCTCCTATCAACGAGGGAAAATCAGCAAAGAAGGATGTTTTTTGATCATCCCAGTCAAATCGATAGGAATAAAGAGAATTGTAGCCTGCTTTTTCTAATGCCATCAACGGCTCATCAACACCACGAAGTTTCCAGCCTTCAGAGCGAGTCTTAACCCATAATTTATATAAATCTGGTTTTCTAAACTCTACCTTTGGAATGGGCACAAACTTAGTTAAGGGAAAAGAAGCATTTACAAAGTATCTATTAGCACCGAGCCATAAAGATAGCTCATCTTTATTTGAGCCAGCTATTACAGGAATATTCTTACTATTTTTTGGGTCTTCGAGGCTCGCTTGAATACCTTGCAATGGAATAACTAAGCCATCTCTTGTTGCCAATGGAATTCTATCAAAAGTCTTGTCAGCAACTAATTGATAGGTTTCAAAAAGTTCTTTACCATCTATTGATCTTAAGTACTTTTGATACTGATCTGCATTCTTTTCTGGATTTTCCAGATAGGTATTCTTAATGTTTTGGTAAGAAGATGGATTATGTTTACTAAGTATGGAATCAGAGCCTAAAGCATTGATGGTTTTGCCTTCAGAATCTATTCCAAGTGCTTCAATAGTTGTGAAGCTCGAGGTGTAACCAGATTGAGAAATTGCTTTATGAAACAATCCAGCGCTAGCTGGCGAGCCTAATAGAGTTAAGACATTATGGCCGCCGGCAGACTCTCCGAAAATCGTCACATTATTAGGATTTCCTCCAAAGCTACCAATATTTCTTTTAACCCAGCGCAGCGCTTCAATAATATCTAAAGTACCAAAATTGGATGACTTATCCATACCCGTTGCAAAATCTTGAATGCCTGGATGAGTGAACCAGCCCATAGGACCTAAGCGATAATTAATTTTTACTACAATGATCTGATGCTCTTGAACTAGCGAAGTAAAATCATAGTAATCCTTGATACCTGACGTGTTACCTCCTCCATGAATCCAAAACATTACAGGTAATAAATTATTGAAGCTATTTTCTGGAGCCTGGATATCTAAATACAAGCAATCCTCTTGGCCTACTATCCCTTCACCCTGAATACCAGCATATATACTTGGCTCTTGAAGGCAGCCATTATTATCTCTGGCCAAAATAGCTCTATCTTGACCTTCAAAAGATCTTGGAGCTCGCCATCTCAGGTCCCCAACTGGCGGTTGAGCATATGGTATGTCTTCCCAAGAAATAACTTGATTCTTTATAAGTCCCTGGACAACTCCTGTCGAAGTATTAATAGATCGCGTATCTTTTGCAGAGTTCATTCCTGCGCAGGAAAATAAGAATATCCCAGCAATCAAAACAAGAAAATATTTTTTATTAATAAGTAATTTTTGATTCATAAAGCAATTTAATTTTTGAAATATTATTATACGGTCTTAACTCAATCTTTGAATCGATTTGTGCCACCAAGCTATTTTTAGAATAAGTTTGCCACTCAAATAACTCTGATGATGGAGAGCCAGCTTTACATTTTACAAGAGGATTAGTCATATACTAATCATATTAACCTAACTCTATTTAAATCAACATAGCTGTTCCATAATGCATATATTTCATTATTTTAGGCTCTAAAGATGTGTAATTCGTAGAAATAAATTTATATATTGTGAGAAATAAAGTTGAATGTATTAACTATTAATGAAATCATTAACATTCTTATTAACGAGGATATTTAAATGCAAGCAGTAGCTATACAAGAAAGAACAAACTTAGAACTTCATAACGAGCTGGTCAAGAGAGCTGAGGACTTAATACCAGTTCTTAAGGCGCGATCAGAAGCAGCTAACGAAGATAGAAGAATTCCAAAAGAAACAATTCAGGATTTCAAAGATGCTGGCTTTTTTAAAATACTTCAGCCAAAACAGTATGGTGGCTTCGAATTAGATCCCCATACATTTTCTGAAGTTCAACTTAGGGTCGCTCAGGGATGTATGTCAACAGCCTGGGTTTTAGGTGTTGTCGGTATCCACCCCTTTCAGCTCGCTCTCTATAATGATAAGGCTCAGCAAGAAGTTTGGGGCGAGGATATTGATACTTTGGTTTCATCATCCTATGCACCAATGGCGCAAGTCAGTCCAGTAGAGGGAGGGTTTAATATCTCAGGTCATTGGCAATGGTCTAGTGGGTCAGAGCATTGTGAATGGGCTCTTTTGGGGGGCTTGATTTTTCCACCAGAAGGTGGAGCTCCTGAATACAGAACTTTTCTATTACCAAGAAGTGACTATGAAATTAAAGATACCTGGTACTCCATGGGTCTTAAGGCTACTGGGAGTCAAGATATTCACGTTAATGATGTTTTTGTTCCCGAATACAGAACACACAAACAATCAGATGGTTTCAATCTAACCAATCCAGGTTATGAGGTTAATAAAAATGACTTATACAAAATTCCATGGGGTCAGTTATTTGTTCGTGCTGTTTCAACTCCAGCAATAGGGGCAACAAAAAAAATGTTAGATTTATTTATTGAAGGTGCCAATAACAAGTCTTCAAGTGATCCTGCAAAATTAGCTGGTGATACCCACACACAAACTCTAGTTGCTGAGGCTTCAGCGCAAATAGATGCTCTGGAAACTGTAATGTTTAGAAATTATGACATCATGGTCGAGGATGCTGGAAATCAAGGTGGTATTGCCATGATCGATAGAGTGAAGTTTAGATATGATGCCTCGCTAGTGATTGAAAAATGTCTTGAAGTTGTTGATAAGTTGTTCTCAAATGCAGGTGGTGGCGCTGTATTTAAGGGGAGCGAAATTCAAAAAATATTTCTTGATGTCCATACCTCTAGGGCGCATGTTGCTAATAATCCAGTGAACTTCAGTAGAAATTTTGGAGCAATGCAGCTTGGGCTAGATAACTCTGATTATTTTGTATAGCTAAGTTTTTTATTCTCTTTTAGCTCTTCTTGTTGTGTGCAAGGTGGTTTTTTTCGCGTTTCTATACTTAAAGACCTTTTAAGATTTTTGCAACTGAAATATAATTATTGTCTATTATTTCTTTAGTGCTGTATAAAAAATGAAAAGATTTTTTGACTTAATCGTTAGCCTACCTCTCCTTATTATTGCATTGCCTCTGATAGCTTTATCTGCACTATTTGTATACCTTTCGGATCTAAAAAACCCTCTCTATATTCCGGAAAGAGTCGGATTAAATAAAAAGATTTTTAACATGTTTAAAATAAGATCGATGTTACAAAACGCAGATCAGTCTGGTGTGGACTCGACCTCGGCTAGCGATGCACGCATTACTCCAATGGGTCGTTTTATAAGAAAGTTTAAAGTAGACGAATTGAGTCAGCTTTTCAATGTTGTGAGGGGTGATATGTCCTTGGTCGGCCCAAGACCCAATATTAAGAAAGAAACTGACCTTTACACAAGAGAGGAGGAAACTTTGCTGTCTGTAAGGCCAGGTATTACTGATTTCTCTTCCATAGTATTCTCAGATGAAGGGGATATATTGGCAGATTACTCTGATCCTGATATCGCATACAATCAACTCATACGCCCAGGAAAGGGTAGGCTTGGTGTTTTCTATGTTGAAAACCATAACTTAATTATAGATATTCTTGTAATATTTATAACTGTGCTATCAATAATCTCCAGAAAATCTGCTCTCATCGCGCTAGTAGCTCTTCTCAGAAAGATTGGCGCTCCAGAAAACTTGCTAATACTTGCCTCTAGAAATAGTCAACTGCAGCCTGAGCCACCCTTGGGCGCGCAATCCCTTGTCACCTCAAGAGAGTCATAAGGATTAGTATTTTGACCGTGCTAGCTTTATAAAAATTATTACTATAATAAACACATTCCTATGATAATAAATGTTAAAATCAGGTTCTTATAAAGAATTATCCAGTGAATTTTTTCGGAAAGTAGTTATGAATAACGAAGAGTATGCTCAGGCTTTGATAAACCCTGAGCTATTTAATGAGATGCTAGAAATAGATGTGGCTGAGAAAGATTTTTTGATTCAAAGCCTTCGCATAATGTCGTATATTAGAGCAACGGAACACAAGCTCGCCTTCGAAAAAAAGAATGGTAATATTGTTGGTCCCATTCATTTAGGTGCAGGACAAGAAGCTATAGCAGTTGGAGTTTCTAAATCATTGATTTCCAGTGATCGAGTTTTTGGTGCTCATCGATCTCACTCTCATTTACTGGCATTAAAAACAGATGCCTATAAACTATTTGCAGAAGTTTTAGGCAAAAATACTGGACATTCCAAAGGAATGGGTGGATCAATGCACTTATGGGATCAACCAAACGGTTTTTATGGATCTGTACCAATAGTTGCTGGTACTGTCCCACTGGCTGTTGGGGCAGGACTAGCTTCCAAGATGCAAAATACAAATAATATTGCAGTTGCCTATATAGGTGACGGAGCAATTGAAGAAGGGATAGTTGCCGAGTCATTAAATCTAGCAAGTATTATGAATATACCTGTGCTATTCGTATTGGAGAATAACTTATTTTCTAGTCATATGCATATCACTCTGAGACAACCCAAAATATCAACATCGCGATTTGCCGAAGCAAATAACATTAATTCCAAGGTGGTTGATGGCAATAACCTTCTTGAGGTCGCTCAAGCAACACAAGATCTTGTAAGCGCCATGCGGGATACTCAATGCCCAGCATTTTTAGAGGCAATAACTTATAGGCATTATGGTCATGTGGACTGGAGAGAAGATAGTGATGTTGGCGTTAATAGGTCACAGAACGAAATTGATCTATGGAAAAAAAGAGATCCCATAGATAGACTTCGCAACGCAATGATTGAACATAAAATCTGGACTCATGAGCAAGATAATAATTTAATAAAATCCATAGAGGAAGAACTGGATGGCTATTGGAAAAAAGCATTGCTTGATCCACTTCCGCTAGACAGTTCATTGTTAGAAAGAGTTTATGAATAAAGATACCAAAAAAATAAATTATGGAATTGCAATAAGGCATGCTTTTGAGTATTTGCTAGAAAATTATCCTGAAGTTTTTGTGATTGGCCAGGGGTTGTGGAGTCCATGGTATGTCGGAAACACTATGACAGACTTAGATTCTAAATTTGGTGCTTCCAGGGTAATAGATACTCCTGTCTCTGAATCTGCTTGTACAGGTGCAGCAGTGGGAGCTTCTCTTTGTGGCATGAGGCCGATTGTTGTGCACCCACGAATTGATTTTATGCTGTACGCGTTAGACTCAATTGTAAATCAGGCTGCGAAATGGTCGCACATGGTTGGTGGTCAAGCTCATCCAGGGGTAACAATTCGAGGAATTATTAATAGAGGTGGAGAGCAAGGCGCTCAACACTCTCAAGCATTACACTCTTGGTTTGCACACATTCCCGGATTAAGAGTGGTTATGCCATATAGTGTACAGGACGCCCGGGATTTATTGATAGCATCAGTGCTTTGCAATGATCCTGTTATGTTTATAGATGATCGATGGTTATATGACAATGAAGCTACCTTGGATCCTGTTACGGAGATAGATATAAGAGATGAAGGACCTAGGGTTATTAAGTCTGGCTCAGATATAACAATAGTTGGCTGTGGCTTTAGCACTGACCTAGCGCTGAAAACAGCGGCTATCTTGCTGGAGAATGGAACTTCTGCAGAAGTTATTGATTTAAGAGTATTAAACCCTTTCGATGCTGAGGCAATCATTCGCTCTGTAGAGAAAACTGGTGTCTTGGCAGTAATAGATGGGGGATGGAAGAACTGCGGTATTGCTGGGGAGGTTATTTCTAGTGTCGTTGAAAAAATCAGTCCTCTAAAACTTAAAAAGTCTCCTCTGCGCATTACACTCCCCCACTGCCCAGCCCCCACCGCAGGTAATCTAGAGAAAATATACTATCCAACAGTTGAGACAATTTTACCCCAAGTTAAAAAGCTTCTTGACTGAAGGTTCAATATCTTTTAATTTAAACATTTTTGATAGGAGCTCGAATCATGAATATTCCATTCTTTAATTATCCAAGACTTTATACAGATCAAAAGGAAGATATGCTTAAAATATTTGAAGATGTTTGCTCGCGAGGAGCTTTTATTATGCAATCAGACTTGATTGAGTTTGAAGACTCCTTTGCTAAATTTGCAAACTCAAATTATGCACTTGGTGTTGCAAATGGTACTGATGCAATGGAGTTAGCACTTATCGCAATTGGGATGAATCCAGGTGATGAGGTAATCATATGCTCTCATACTATGGTTGCCACTGCATCAGCGATTATAACTGCCGGAGGTGTGCCAGTTCCAGTTGAGCTGGGGTATGATAATTTAATTGATCCCCAGGCAATTGAAGATGCAATAACCCCAAACACCGTTGGAATTATGCCAACTCAACTGAATGGAAGAACTTGCAACATGGATGCCATTCAATTGATTGCTAACAAACATGGATTGTTTATTGTAGAAGATTCAGCTCAAGCCTTGGGATCAAGATTTAAAGGTCAGCATGCTGGAACTTTTGGGTTAGCAGGTGGTATTAGCTTTTTTCCTGCCAAAGTTCTAGGTTGTTTCGGAGATGGTGGCGGAGTGCTGGTTCAGGATAAAGAGCTTTATCATAAAATTTACCAACTACATGATCACGGCAGAGACACGGATGGAGAAATAAAATCTTGGGGTCGTAATAGCAGATTGGATAACTTGCAAGCAGCCTTTCTTAATCATGGTTTGGCGACATATCAAAATATAATAGACAAAAGAAGGTCTATCGCTACCCTATACCAAGAGCAATTAGGCGACTTAGAAGAGTTAAGACTCCCTATAGCCCCAAACAAAGAACCAGACCATTTTGATGTTTTCCAAAACTACGAATTGGAAGCGGATAATAGAGATCAGCTTCAAGTGCATTTAAAAGAAAAAGGTGTTGGGACTTTAATTCAGTGGAGCGGAAAAGCAGTTCATCAGTTTCCTGAGCTCGGGTTTGCTCTTAGCTTACCTAGGGTAGAAAAATTTTTTGAAAGATGTCTCATGCTTCCTATGAATATATTTTTATCTGAAGATGAAATCACTTACATTAGCAGTGCAGTGAGGGGTTTTTATAAATCTTAGGACGGGCAATATAGATACCATGCCTATATATGGTATCCACCATCCACTGGCAAGCAGTGTCCTGTAATATAGCCTGCCTTGGAAGAGGCTAAAAAAACAGCAGTGTGAGCAACCTCTTCTGGAAATCCAAATCTTTTTAGAGCCAAGGTTTTAAGAACAGACTCATGCCAGGCATCATCAAAAAATGTATTATTTTCTTCTCTTAAACGATGGAAAATTCCCGTATCTATAACACCCAGCGCAATTGAGTTAGCCCTAACTCCATTTTTACCTTCCTCTTTAGCTATACCTTTAAGTAGATGCTCGATGGTAGCTTTTGGCGCAACCGACAAAACATCGCCTGGAGGATACTTAAAGAGACCAGCTGAGCTAATAAAAACCATAGAGCCCTCAGAAGCCCGAAGATGCGGGAGGCCAGACTTAACAAGGTTAAAAAAACCATTTACATCAGCATCCATCACGCTTTTCCATAAATCAATATCTATCTCGCTAATAAACTTTTGAGGGATATCAAAGCCTGCTGCATTTACAATGGTATTAATGGATCCAAATTTTTCAATGATCTCATTCATCACGCTATTAACTGAATCTGGCTTGCTATTATCCAGCTGAAAAATTTGAATTCCTGCATCAATATTCTTAGCAATATCCACTGCAGCTTGCTCATTTTTATAATAAGTAATTGCAACTTT
>Ga0209223_10003721_pt1 | contig 14355 bp, 14 predicted proteins | sample COG_06_FD_184750 | JGI IMG/M metagenome (GOLD analysis project Ga0209223, IMG submission 184750) | Pelagic Microbial community sample from North Sea - COGITO 998_met_06 (SPAdes) (version 2) | ecosystem: Environmental > Aquatic > Marine > Neritic zone/Coastal water | place: Helgoland, sampling...
ATGAACCCGATTATTAAATATGTGCTGCAATTTATTGTACTTATTTTACTTCAAGTCTTGGTCGTAGACCAAATTAGCTTGGGATATGCTAGTCATTTTATTATACCAGCTGTTTATTTTCTTTTTGTTTTAATGTTGCCGCTTACTGTATCAAATGGGGTGCTAATGTTTTTGGCATTTTTTATAGGAATGATGGTTGATGTCTTTAAAAGCACTCCTGGGATGCACGCTTCCGCGATGGTCGTTTTAGGATATTCTCGCCCCTATTTATTGAAATTGATAGAACCTCGCGAAGGGTTTGATATTTTAAAATCTCCCTCTATATATTCTATGAGGAAAGATATTTACTTCGCCTATGTAGGTCTAGCATCTGTGATGTTTCATCTTTGGTACTTTACGGTGGAAGTCATGCGATTTTCTGATTTTCATGTGATATTGCTAAAGACTCTTTGTTCAAGTATTATTTCTGTTTTACTGATCATTTTAATGCAGTATTTAACTGTAAAAAGAAAATAGTCTGGATTCTTTTCAACATAGAAGATGGATAATTATTCTAACTATGCTTGTTGTAACACTTGTGTTTGGGGTAAGGCTCTTGTATATCCAAGTTTTAAATGATGATTGGAAAATTAGGGCTGAACAAATTACGCAGCACAAAGTAACAATTCATCCAGCAAGGGGGTTCCTATATGACAGAAACGGGGAGCTGCTAGTTGCTGTTAATCAAGTGTATGATATTCTTGTTACTCCTAAAGATGTAAAAGATATTGATACAGCTCAATTTTGTTCATTGTTTGATATTTCTAGAAAAGAGTTTTTACAAAAAATAGAATATGCGTGTACCGGATATAATGTAAGTTACAAAGCTTCCACTTTCATCGAATCCATGTCAAAAGAGGAGTATAGTAGGATTGCCCCGAATCTGAAAAATTTTAATGGCTTTGATTCCAGACGAAGGACAAATCGAGGGTATCCTTATGGTGTCGCAGCTCATGTGCTAGGGTACGTTCGAAAAATAAGTGCAGAGCAGTACAGTGAAGATCAAAATGTAGGAGAAAAATATTATAATCAAAACGATTATGTTGGAGTTACTGGACTTGAAAAAGTGTATGAAAAAGAACTTAGAGGAGAACGGGGAAGTGCATTTTTCTTAAGAGACTATGCGGGAAATGACAGAACCAATTTGGAAGAGAATTATGCAATAGCAGGAAATAACCTGTATACTTCTCTCGATGTAAAACTGCAGGCTTATGGAGAATTGTTAATGACAAATAAATTAGGGAGTATTGTGGCAATAGAGCCTGCTACAGGCGAGATATTGACGTTGATTTCTGCACCTTCTTTTGACCCAAATAAACTCTCAGGAAGAGAGTTTAGTAAGAATTATAAAGAACTTTTAAATAACGATACGCTAAAACCAATAATAAACAGACCTATTTACAATGACAATTATCGCCCTGGATCTATATTTAAACTGGTTCAAGCTTTAATTGCAATGCAAGAGGGTGTAATAACTGAAAATACGGGGTTTGCTTGTAATAAAACACTCGTAAATTGCCATAATCATGAACATCCAAGTAATGTACAAATTGCGATTAAACACTCCTGTAATCCTTATTTTTATCAAGTCTATAAGCGATTAATACAAAGAGGCGAGGAAAGTAGTATTTTTAAAGATAGTCGTTTAGGAATTGAAAAATGGAACGCTTCGGTGAAAAGCTTTGGTTTAGGAACCAAATTAAATACTGACATACCAGGGGTAAAACCAGGAAGAATCCCAGATGCAAATTATTATGACAATGAGTTTCCTTCTAAATCGAATCCTTATGGAAAACATAGGTGGGCGTTTAGTACAATTTATTCAAATAGTATCGGAGAAGGTGAGATTGGCGTTTCTCCGTTACAAATGGCAAACTTGGCTGCTATAATTGCCAATAAAGGATATTATTATACACCTCATTTAGTGAAGAAAATAGGCAAAGACGGCAGCAAAAGGCCAGAATATTTGCAAAAAAACTATACCATGGCAGCAGCTAAATATTTTGATCCGGTTGCAAACGCAATGGAGATGGTTGTTGAAAATGGAACTGCCAGAGCTGCTAAAATTGATAGTATTATAGTGTGTGGAAAAACTGGAACTGTTCAAAACGAGACATTTAATGACCATTCAGTCTTTATTGCTTTTGCTCCTAAGGAAAATCCTCAAATTGCGATTGCGGTATATGTTGAATATGGAACTTGGGGGGGGGTATGGGCAGCAAAAATAGCAAGCCTTATGATTGAGAAGTATTTGTTAAAAGAACTTTCGGAGAAGGGGAAAAAGAAAGAACAAGAGGTTTTAGATGCCCTCATATTGGATAAACATTCGGATTTTAAATAGTGGAAAACAGAGCGAAAAATATCATAGGTAAAGTTGACGTTCCGTTATTGGGATTGTTTTTAGTGCTCGTTCTTGCTGGATTACTTACTGTATATTCTGGATCTTTTAGTGAAGAGTCTCCGCAGATCTATTCATTAGACAAAGCTTATGGTAAGCAATTAGTATGGATAACAATATCTTTAATAATTGGAGTTTTGATTCTCACATTAGAAGGTAGTTTCATTAGGAATTCGGCCTACATAGTATATGGATTAGTAACGCTAATGCTTTTGATAGTTTTGTTTATGCCGGCTATTAAAGGAGCTCATTCTTGGTTTAAAATAGGAGGTTTTACTATTCAGCCATCAGAGTTTGCGAAATTTGCGACCTCATTAGCGATTGCTCATTTTCTAAGCACTACTGGGGTTAAGATACAAGAAACTAAAACCAAAATGATTGTCTTTTTTCTTATTGCCATTCCAGGTTTTCTCATTTTGCAGCAACCAGATCCAGGAACTTTACTCGTGTTTTTCTCTTTTATTTTTGTGATGTACAGAGAGGGACTATCAGGAAACATCCTACTGGGAATGCTTTTTGCAATTATTATAGGGGTAATGGCAATTTTTTTTAAAGCTTCTGAGGCGAACGTAAATGTTTTTGGCTGGGTCTTCGCGGCAAATTATCTGTATTTATTTATCATACTGATTGCTACAGTTCTTATTCATTTTGGCATTACCTACTTGGTTATGCCGCGTTACCGCGGAAAGAAATACATTATAAATATCGCAGGTGGAACTATGGCATTATTGCTGGTTTTCTCATGTAATTATGCTTATGACACTGTGTTTAAGGATCGCCATCGAGATCGTTTTGAAGTTATGTTTGGTTTGAAGCTAGACAGAAAAGGAGTTGGGTATAATAGCTATCAGGCCCTTTCGGCAATTGGTTCAGGTGGGCCAGCAGGTAAAGGTTATTTTAAGGGAACCTTAAGTAATGATAAATATAAGCATGTGCCAGAGCAAAGTACTGACTTTATATTTTGTTCATGGGCAGAAGAGTGGGGGTTTTTAGGAAGTTTTTTGCTAATTATATTATATACAGCCTTTCTGATTAGGATAATTATGATCGCCGAACGGCAGAAAAGTAAATTTACCAGAATATTTGGCTATTGTACTGCTAGTATACTATTTTTCCATTATATGATAAACATTGCAATGGTAATTGGTTTAGCTCCTGTAATTGGAATTCCTTTACCGTTCTTTAGTAAAGGAGGGTCGGCAATACTTGGGTTTTCAATAATGATTTTTATCCTTTTAAGGATGGATTCGGAACGGAAAGATGTTTTACGATAGGGTTGGATTAAACAAAATCTTCTCCTTTTTTCACCGTTATATCATGTACAAATTGCTTGATTTTTTGTTCATCCTGCTTTTTGCAAATTAATAAAGTGTCATTACTGTCAACGATTATATACTCATCTAAACCCTGGATTACTGCAAGTTTGTTTTTTGGCATCATAACGATATTGTCGCTACTATCATAAGTCAAAACATTGTCGCCGATAATAGCATTGTTTGTCTCATCTTTTTCTACATGCGTGTAGAGTGATCCCCACGTTCCAAGGTCACTCCAGCCCAGGTCAGCTAATATTACATATGCGTTTTTTGCTTTCTCCATTAAACCGTGGTCAATAGAGATGTTTTCACAAAGTGGATAAATTAGATTGATAAATTTTTCTTCCTCCGCAGTTCCGTATTTACCGACACCTTCTGCAAATAATTTATTTAGATCTGGCAAATGAGTTTTAAGGGCCGCTATAATGCTTTTCACATTCCAAATAAACATTCCTGAATTCCAATAAAATTCACCACTTTCAATAAAACTTTTTGCAACATCCAAAAGTGGTTTTTCGGTAAATGTGTGGACCTTTTTTATGGTTTGATCTGGGTTATTGTCGTCTTCAAATTGAATATAGCCATACCCTGTATCAGGACGACTTGGCTTGATGCCGATGGTCAATAAACAATTTTCTGATTCAGCTTTATTTATTGCTGTCTTGATTGTGTTTTGAAAATCAACTTCTTTAATAATCAAATGATCTGAAGGTGCAACTATAATGTTTGCTTCTTTGTTCTCTTCATTAATTTTATATACTGCATAGGCAATACAAGGAGCTGTATTGTTACGGCTAGGCTCTAATAATATCTGCTCATCCCTTAAATCAGGTAATTGTTCTTTTACCAAATCTTTATATTTTGCATTTGTAACAATAATAATGTTTTCTTTTGGGCAAATAGGTAAATATCTTGCTACTGTTAGTTGTAGCAAAGTACTTCCAATTCCTAAAATATCATGAAATTGTTTGGGTAATGAAGTTCTACTCATTGGCCAAAAACGACTTCCAATACCCCCTGCCATTATAACTACGTAATTATTCTTCATCACTTTTCTTGGGTCAGTTAGTTGCGCGAAAGTACGCATATTCTTTAAAAAGAACTTGATTTAGGCTAGGGTAGTTCAGTATGGCCATGAATCAAGTATTTTTTATTATTACCCAAATCGGTACATAAAAACCGCGTTCTTAATTTTTTATCCTTTACAAAAGTTCTTTTTCCTAGAACAAAAGGTGTATCCATTGGAGTGTCTGCAACGCGCGTTATAGATTCGTTAAAATTTGAGTTTAAAAACTTATTTAAATGAACATCGCTAAAGCTACTAGCTTTAGGATTCTTTAAATGGCTTGCTAGCATTATTTTCAGCGGTTCGTCAATATGTTCACTTGTTAATATCGGTATAAAGACTCTTTGATACTCTTGTTTCCATTCCTTTCCATGCGGTTTTACAAAGCGTTTATACTTTATCCAAGTAATGTGATGTGCTATCTCATGAAGCACAGTAACGAGAAACTGTATAGGGTTTAAGTCGTTATTTACAGTAATAATAAAAAGGTTTTTATTCGGAATCGCACGGTAGTCTCCTAATTTAGTTTTACGAGGTTTAGAAAGAATAAATTGAATTTTATGCAGTTTAATAAGGTCTTCAATGTAAACTATTACACTGTCATGGAAAAATGTAGAAAGAAGTGCTTGAAGTTTACCTTTGTTAGACATTTACTACCTTTTTATCATCTGATGGAAGTTCCTTTTGTCCCCATGTTGGACACTCATCACATTTGTTTTTACTTTTAAACAAGCCACAAGAAATGGCTCCCATAATTAATAAAAGTAATAGAAATGCAACAGCATATTTCTTTATTTGTAGCATGTCATGAATAATTGAATGTTTAAAAGTACAAATTCTTATACATTTGTACATGTAATAATTAAGTATTATTGCATTACTAGAAACGCTTCTTTTTTAACAAAGTTACATTGGGCATTTTTTACCACATAGGACGATATACAATGATGTTGCTGTCAATGTTTACCAAGCCCGAAAAACTTTCGGTGTATTGGACACGCCTAATGGAGGAAATGTTGCAGCTTGGAGTTAAGTCCCTGGGCATTGTAATCTTGATGTCTGCTTTTATGGGTGCTGTTATTGTAATTCAATCAGCTACGGCAATTGATGCTGCCTGGATTCCCGATTATACGGTGGGATTCACTGCAAAACAATCAATTATTCTAGAGTTTTCCCCTACCATAATGAGCTTAATCTTAGCAGGAAAAGTCGGTTCAAACATTGCGTCTGAATTAGGGTCAATGCGCGTTACCGAACAAATTGATGCTTTGGAGATAATGGGAATTAATACGAAAGCTTATCTAATTCGCCCAAAAATTATAGCTGCGGTATTAATTTTTCCTGTAGTAATAATCTTTAGTATGGCTTTTGGGTTTGGTGGAGGTTGGATGGCGGCTTTTGGAACGGGATTAATTCCGGAAGAGCAGTATATAGTTGGGATACAGTCGTTTTATGATGATAATTTATGGATGATCACTTATGCTTTAATAAAGACTACGGTATTTGCCTTCATTATAACTTCTGTTTCAAGTTACCACGGTTATTATACAAGTGGAGGAGCATTAGAAGTTGGTAAGTCGAGCACCAATGCCGTTGTTTATAGTAGTGTATTAATTCTTTTAGCAAACCTTTTACTAACGCAATTGTTATTGATTTGATAGAAGTTAAACACATAGACATGTCATTTGGTGACACTCAAGTATTGCATGATGTTTCTTTTAAGTTCGAACGCGGTAAAACGAATTTAGTTATTGGACAAAGTGGTTCTGGGAAGTCTGTATTAACCAAATGTATTATTGGATTGCATGCGCCGGAAAATGGTCAAATACTTTATGATGGCGTGGATTTTTCAGCTATGAAAAAAAAGGAGAAAAAGAAAATCAGGACGCAGATAGGAATGCTTTTTCAGGCGGGAGCGCTATTCGATTCCTTAAGCGTTATAGAAAATGTCATTTTTCCTTTAAAAATGTTTACCAAAATGAGCAGAAAAGAAATGCTGGATAGAGCTAATTTCTGCTTAGAAAGAGTTGACATCATCAACAAAAATAATCTCTTTCCATCTGAGATTAGTGGAGGAATGCAAAAAAGGGTTGCAATAGCGAGGGCTATTGTTATGAAACCAAAGTATTTGTTTTGTGATGAGCCCAATTCTGGATTGGACCCATTAACGGCCATTTTGATTGATAATTTAATCAAAGAATTGACGGAAGAATACAATATGACTACCGTAGTAATTACACATGATATGAACTCCGTACTAGAAATAGGAGAGAATATTATGTTTATTTACAATGGAAATAATCATTGGGTAGGAGACAAGGATTCAATAATTACTACATCTAACAAAGAAGTAAACGATTTTGTTTATTCTTCTAAGTTTTTGAAACTCTTCAAAGAGAAGATGAATTAGAGCTATTACTGTCTCTTATTTTGAAAAAATGTTTTAATCAAATCACTTGCTTCATCTTCAAGAACACCTCCCATAACTTCAGTAGAAGGATGCAAAACACTTTCTGTAATTCTTTTGTAACCCCTTCTGTCATCAGAGGCACCATAAACAACTTTACCTATTCTTGTCCAAAACGATGCACCTGCGCACATAATACAAGGCTCAAGTGTTACATATAAGGTGCATTTGTGGAGGTATTTATTCCCTAAATATTCACTTGCAGATGTAAACGCCTGCATTTCTGCATGAGCAGTAAAATCAGTTAATCTTTCCGTAAAATTATGTGTTCTAGCTATAACCTTATTGTTACAAACGATAACTGCACCAACGGGAACTTCATCAGCTTCAAAGGCTTTTTGCGCTTCGACAAGAGCTTGTTTCATATAGTATTCATGTGATGTTGGCTGTAACATATCTTAAAATCTAGTTTTTGCAAAGATTCATTTATTTCAAGAACTCGACTACATTTTCTTTATATTTGTTAGAATATTTTAATTAAGAAAACTTTAACAAACTAAAACAGACCAACATGGCATTTGAATTACCAGCGTTACCATACGCATACGAAGCATTAGAACCACATATTGATGCAAGAACAATGGAAATCCATCACAGTAAACACCACAATGGATACACAACTAATTTAAACAATGCGATAGCAGGAACTGAATTAGAGGGTCAGCCAATTTTAAATTTATTAGCTGATATGGATATGAATAATGGAGCTCTACGAAATAATGGTGGGGGATATTTTAATCACAGTTTATTCTGGGAAGTTATGTCGCCAAATGGTGGTGGAGAGCCGACAGGTGAATTAGCAGAGGCAATTAACGCTGCTTACGGTTCTTTTGAAGCTTTTAAAGATGCTTTTTCTAAGGCTGCTGCTACTCGCTTTGGTTCAGGTTGGGCTTGGCTTTGTGCACACGAAGGTGGGAAAGTAGAAGTTTGTTCTTCTGCAAATCAAGATAATCCATTAATGCCAGGTATTGGTTGTGGAGGTGCGCCAATTTTAGGTTTAGATGTTTGGGAGCATGCTTACTATTTAAACTACCAAAACAGACGCCCAGATTATATTAATGCATTTTTTAGTGTAATTAATTGGGATAAAGTTTCTGAAAACTTTGCAGCAGTAAAATAGTACCAAAGAAATACTTTGTAAATTTAAGCCATCCTATTAGGGTGGCTTTTTTTATGAGAACAAAACTTAGCATATTATTATTGATTGGATTTTTTTTATCCCCCACCATAACAAAGGCAGGGTTGGATATTCCAAAAGTTAAATCACATAAGCAAAGACGACTTCCATTTTTTAAAAAAAGAAGGTTGGAGGTCAAACACAATAAATGGATCGCTGCTAGCTTAGATTTATCGTTGGGTATATTTGGAGTGCACCGGCTATATTTAGGCACAGAGGCTCACGTTCCTGTTATGTACACACTTACACTGGGGGGTGGCGGAATTCTAATTCTAGCTGATTTGGGATTAATATTATTGTCAAAGGATATTGAAACCTACTCAAACAGTTCACATATCTTTATGTGGAGAAAAGAAGGTTAGGTTTTTCTTCTTTTTAAAAGAGCATTAACGAAAATAGTCCCCAAAATTATAGTTGCACCTAAATAAAAACCGGGTGGCATAACCTCTGTGTTGGGATAAAATAGTAGGCCCAATATTACAGCGTAGATTGGTTCTAGATTTATAGTTATATTCATTGTGAATATGGGTAAATGTTTTGACAATTCAACACCGACTAAAAAAGCAAAAGCTGTACAAACCGAACCCAAAATAAATAGATGTCCAAATTGTTCCAAGTCAATGGCAAGGGCAGCGGTATTTAATTCTCCTGACAAGGCGAAAAAGATAGCCACCCCAATAAACCCCCCAAGCATTTCGAAAATTGTGATTGACTTAGGATCATGTTCTTTTACTAGTTTACCATTAATAACAGAAAAAAAGGCAGCACACATTGCTGAGATTAATGCTAAAATCATCGCTATATAATAATCGGAAGATGTATTCGCTATAACTGCTATCCCGACGATAATTGTTATGCCCATTAATGATTCTTTAAAGTCATATTTACGTTTAAGTATTAGTGGTTCGATAAAAGAAGTAAATAATGCTGTGGTAGATAAAAAGACTAAAGCCAGCGAAATGTTAGATAGCTGAATTGCTTTGAAAAAAGTGATCCAGTGTGCAGCAATTATAAGTCCGGTTCCAAGTGTCGCAAATAGACCTTTTTTTGTGATGCGTATTTTATGTTTTAGGAAACGAAGAACTATAAATAAACTAATCAAACCAATTAGCATCCTGTAAAAAACGATTGTAACTGCTGTTGTGTCTAGCAACCCAAGTTCCTTTCCAATCACGCCAGTGAAACCCCAAATTAAGATAATAAAATGTAGCCATAGATGATATTTGTACTTGCTTAGCATGCGACTAAAATGACTTTAAAAATATTGATTACCATGCTTTTGTGTAATTAGCAAAAAAATTACTGAATCCCAAATCAAACGAAAGTACGGTTATAGGATTAAATGATACTTTGTTACAATAGCTTTATAGTTTCTGAAAGGAACGTCAGAAGGTTACTCTACAGTAACAGATTTAGCTAAATTTCTAGGCTGATCCACATTACATCCTCTCACTACTGCAATATGATAACTTAATAATTGCATGGGAATTGTAGCAATTAACGGAACCAAAACATCATCGGTTTCAGGAATTTCAATAACGTGGTCTGCTATAGCTTTTACCTCTGTATCTCCTTTAGTAACAACTGCAATAACTTTCCCTTTTCTGGCTTTAACTTCTTGAATATTACTGACAACTTTTTCGTAACTCGCATCTTTGGTAGCAATTACAAAAATCGGCATCTCTTCATCAATCAAAGCGATAGGCCCATGCTTCATTTCTGCAGCTGGATAACCCTCGGCGTGGATATAAGATATTTCTTTTAGTTTAAGGGCTCCTTCCAGGGCCACGGGGAAGTTTATTCCTCTACCTAAATATAATGCGTTTGAAGCATCTTTGTACATCTCAGCGATAAATTTGATTTGCTCATCTGATTTTAAAGCTTCCTCTACTTTTTCCGGAATAGAGTTCAATTCAAACAATATTCTGTTAAATCTATTAGAAGGAATAGTTCCTTTTTTCTTCCCTATCATTAGTGCTAATAAGGTAAGAACGGTTACTTGAGCTGTAAACGCTTTGGTTGACGCCACTCCGATTTCTGGTCCCGCATGTGTATAAGAACCACAGTCTGTTAATCGAGAGATAGAACTTCCAACAACATTACAAATACCTAGTATTGTAGCTCCTCTTTCTTTGGCTAGGTTTATTGCAGCTAAAGTATCTGCAGTTTCACCCGATTGTGATATACATATTACTATATCATCCTCGTTAATAATTGGATTTCTATATCTAAATTCAGATGCATACTCTACTTCAACAGGTATTCTCGCTAATTCTTCTATTAAGTATTCTCCTACAATCCCTGCATGCCAGGAAGTTCCACAAGCTACAATGATTAAACGCTTGGCGTTAACTATTTTATTTTCATAGTCTTTTATACCTCCAAGAGTAACAGTGCCATTTTTAATATTAAGTCGACCTCTCATACAATCCATAATTGAACGGGGTTGTTCAAATATTTCTTTGAGCATAAAATGTTCGTAACCGCCTTTTTCAAGAGCTTCTAATTGCAGCTCTAGTTCTTGGATATAGGGAGTTTTCTCAACATTAGCTATTGTTTTTATTTTAAGCCCTGAATCTAGACTCAAACGGGCAATTTCTCCATCTTCTAAGTACACTACGTTTTTTGTGTACTCCACAATAGGTGTTGCATCAGATGCCACGTAAAATTCACTGTTCCCAATACCAACAACTAATGGGCTACTCTTTCTAGCGGCAATTAACTCTCGCTTATTTTCTTTAGAAATAATAACAATTGCATATGCTCCATAAACTTCGTTTAGAGCTTGCCGAATCCCTTCAAATAAATCAACTTTCTCCTTTTCTATAATCTCTTCAATCAAGTGCATAAGCACTTCAGTATCTGTTGCACTTTTAAATTCATGACCTCGAGAAATTAATTCTTTTTTAAGGATAGCGTAGTTTTCAATAATTCCATTGTGAACCAAAGCAAATTTTCCGTTACCAGAAAGGTGTGGGTGTGCATTTACATCATTGGGCTCTCCGTGAGTTGCCCATCGCGTATGGCCAATTCCAATATTCCCACTTGTGTCGAATCCCTCAGCGTGCTTTTCTAATTCTGCAACTTTACCTTGTTTTTTTAAAAGGTTTAAGTTGTGGTTATTATTGATAGCTATCCCTGAACTATCATATCCTCTATACTCTAGTCTTTTAAGTCCTTTTAAGACTATTGGGAAAGCTTCTTTTTCACCAATATATGCTACTATTCCACACATGTTTTAATATTTTGTGTAGGTTAAAACTAACCTAAGTTTGTCCTTATTAAGAGAATTTGCCCCATTTAGAATAACTCTATTTGCAGTTATTCCAGAGCCACCAATAACTAAGGTTAGACCGTCATTCTGAAACTCTCCAGCAAAAATGTTATTTATGTATCTGGTAATGTTAAATGTATAATTATTTGTAGTTAGATCTAACTGTCCACCGTGACTTGATTCATTTGCATCAGGTAAAAAGGAGATATTTCCATTTTCATCTGCACGGGTTAAGAACAAATATTCCGATGGGGTAAAATTGTCTAACGAATTGTATTGAACCGGGAGTACTAGTTCAGCTTTATTCACAACCACTTTTCCACTGTCAATAAAATCGGTAAGATGTGGAAAATGAATTTTTGCTTTTGCCCCTCCTAATGCCTGGAGATAAAATACATCCATTCCGAAAGTTGAGTCATTAATTTGTGCGTCAACAAACGTATTAGAATAATCGATGTCTACCGAATTGTAATGAGCACAATTAGCATTGAAATTAAAATCAAAGCTCAATGTATCATGTTCCGAAGATGTTCCAGAAGTATCCCTATAATATATGGTTACTTTTGAAAAGTCATTTACCATGTCAGCATAAATTATTCCCCCATCGTTAACTCCTTGCATAGGATTATTTGCTTTAATCACCAATCCCTTGTACCAATCTAAAAACTCTCCTGTCCCATCATTTCCAGAAAGAGATGTATTTCCTGATTCATTAAACATTTTCCATCCAAACTCATTAATGCTTAATGGTATATTTAGAATGGCGTATTCAGTCAATGATCCTCCAACATAACCTACAGACACAGGATTAGGAGTAATAGCCCCACTAACAGCTAAGTTTCCCCCCGTTGTAGTCATTGATTTATTTGTATAGTAGGTAGAGTCAATGTCGATATCTTCATCAATCTGATACACTTCAAAAGTCTGCGCATCAAGGTTCCCAAATGACCCTTGCAGGGCTAAATACATAACCACAGAGTCTATAACTAAACTGTCTAATGAACCACTTGACAAAGCAAAATCGACTGAAGCTTCTAGCCTAATTTGAGAAACAATGGACGCGTCCATCTTTCCAAAATAGGGATCAATATATGTCCCTAACATGCTAGGCCCATCTAATTCATCTGATTTTAAAGAATCTTCTTTTATAGAATAAGTAATGATAGATGTAGTATCAATTAATTTAACATTTAATTGATCGCCTTGAGGTTGGACATTTAGCCCTATTCCATCTTCCTTCTTTTTACATCCCGTCAATACGATTAGTCCTAAAAAAAAGATAGCGGAAAGATTAATTGCTTTCCGCTTACTTATTAAGCTAATTATTTTACTGAATTTATTAATCTGCCAACACTTCATTCTCACTAAGTACTTTTTCATAAAAATCTTGATGTGCATCAACCAAAGTTTCTTCGGTTTGATAATCCAAAACAGGCTTTCCTGAATCATTTATATAACTACTTAGCTCCGAATTTATTGCTTCACTTCCAATACTAATTGCGTCCGCCCATTGTGCTCCGGTTTTATTTAGGTTTAATGCATTTGGAGTTTTCAAAAAATCTACGTCTTCGTACGCGATTTTATCAAAGTTTAGTTTATCAATTAACTTTGAATCTAAATTTCCACTAAACTCATTTGCGTAAGGCGTGTAAATAATTTTTGCATTTGAAAAATGTGGGTCATCTGCATACATTTTTTTAAGATATAATGGTAAAAACCCTGTCATCCAACCGTGGCAATGAACAATGTCAGGAGTCCACCCTAATTTCTTTACTGTTTCAACAACACCTCTGCAAAAGAAGATTGCTCTTTCATCGTTGTCTTTAAAGAATTTTTCATCTTCATCCGTATAAGTTCTTTTTCGCTTAAAGAACTCTTCATTGTCTATAAAATAGACTTGCATTCTTGCCTGCGGAACAGAAGCAACCTTTATAATAAGAGGGTGATCTACATCATTAACGATAAGATTCATTCCTGATAATCTAATAACTTCATGCAACTGATGTCTTCTTTCATTAATTACACCAAAACGAGGCATGAATATTCTGATTTCTTTGTCTCGTTCGTGTACACCCTGTGCTAAAGTTCTTACTGTTGAAGAAACTTCGCTTTCAGGAAGAAAAGGAGTGATTTCTTGGGTTATATAAAGTACTCTGGTCTTTTGCATAAACTTTGGTCTAAATTTTCTTGCGGGTACAAAAATATATAAAAAAATCCATTATTTCCAACATTTACACTAGTTTTGTTTACCATTTTTGTCCTATGATGAAGATATTTAAGACGCAAAGAGCACTAAAAGAACACCTTAGTTCAATTGAGGAAGAACTTGTAGTTGGTTTCGCTCCAACAATGGGCTCCTTGCATGAAGGACACTTATCCTTAATTAGAGAGTCAAAAAAACGCTGTGACATCGTTGTGTGTAGTATTTTTGTGAATCCCACACAATTTAACGTGGTTTCAGATTTTGAAAACTACCCTAAAGATTATTTTGGAGATATTGAATTATTAAAATCGGCTGGTTGTGATGTTTTATTTCTACCAAATGATGTGGATGAGGTTTATAAAAATGAAAAAAAAGTTTCCTTAGATCTGGGGAACATTATCAATGTTTTGGAAGG
>Ga0209223_10003730_pt1 | contig 14330 bp, 10 predicted proteins | sample COG_06_FD_184750 | JGI IMG/M metagenome (GOLD analysis project Ga0209223, IMG submission 184750) | Pelagic Microbial community sample from North Sea - COGITO 998_met_06 (SPAdes) (version 2) | ecosystem: Environmental > Aquatic > Marine > Neritic zone/Coastal water | place: Helgoland, sampling...
TGCAGCGCCTCTTTATCCCTGCCGTCTATGTCTTGATACACGCAATTTTGCTCTACTACAAATACGCGGCTTCTGAGTTGAAGAATATCATACAAAGTGTTACTGTCTAACTCTTTAAATGTTTTTATTTCTATATTCATAATTTTGGTTGCTGGTTTTTAAAACCAACTACATACACTTAATTTTAGCTACTCTTTTTTGATGGCGACCACCCTCAAAATCTGTGTTTAGAAAAGTTTCTACCATTTTTAGGGCTTGAGGGATTGATGTAAAACGTGCAGGAATACATAAAATATTAGCATTATTGTGTAGTCTTATAAGTTCAACTATTTCTGAGGTCCAACACAGTCCAGCTCTTACATTAGGGTATTTGTTTGCTGTCATTGCAACCCCATTTGCACTTCCACATATTAAAATTCCAAAATCAACAAGACTTTCATTTACCGCTTTTGCAACAGGATTAGCAAAGTCTGGATAATCAACACTATCAAAAGTGTCTGTGCCGTGGTTTTCTATAATTATTTTTTTTGATTCTAATAATGCAACAATTGCATGTTTGTAATCTGGTCCTGCGTGATCATTTCCTATAGCAATTTTCATAATATATAATGGTTTACTACAAATATACTATTTCAATAAGGGTTGAAAATATAAATTTATTGTGGGTTATTAACTATATATAACTTAGTTCATAACTCAACTTAAATTGTTAATAGGTGTTGATAGAAAAATAACAGAAAAAGTTGTGTATGTAAATTGATTATTTAATATGTGTTTTTTATTTAATATACCTAATTATAACCTAGTAAGTTTTAGATAAGTTATCTATACTAAAGATGCTCTTTTAAACAATAAATTAAAATATAGTTATTAATAAATCCTTGTTAATAGTACTTTCTATGGTTTGTTAATTACTCTTTTATTTGTTTGATTTTCAGGTATTAACACTTTTATAGTTTGTTTACAGTATAATTATAATAATTAATAACTTACTTTTTTTACTATAACCATAAAAAGATATACCGTTATTAACACACCATCATACTCATTATTTTATTTTAAAAATTTATAAAAAAGAAATGAGATGTATATATACTTGTTAATAAGTATAAAATGAAGAAGAAAAATTAATTTTCTTTAGTAAGAGAAGTTATAATTTCTGTTGCTTTTATGACATGATCTGGATGCACCTTTAATCTAATTCCTCCCACTGCGTTGCTATGAAAAGGTAAAACACTTATCATTGTTTCGTTTTGAAAAAAGAAGCGGATTTCTGCCTGCTCTAATAAGTGTTGTAACACACTATACTCACTTGCAAAAGTGAAAATAGCCACAGTTTTAAAATCTTCCATATTAGTTAACTTTTCACTAAAGATAGTATTTATTTTACATCAATTTATTACCTATTTTATACCCAGAAGTTGTTATATAATATTCATTTAATATTAAAAGTGTAGCTTTGCGGTAATCTTAATAGATTGGTTTAAAACAAACTTGTTTTATTTTAAATCTTCTTCACGTAAGTTATAGTTCATCCTGAACTTTATTTAAACCGATACCTTTAAGAATTATAAATTAATACGTGTCTCATAAAATGTATGAGAACAAGAAAAAATAATGAAAAGACAAAAAAGAAGAAATTCTTCTAATAAAATTGAAAATCTTACCCAAAGTATCCTTGCTATTTTACGAAAAGACCATAGTAACCCCCATAATTACAAACAATTAGCTTCAAAATTAGGCGTAGATGATCCTAGTAGTAGAAACCAGATTATAAAAAAATTAAAACTCTTAGAGGTAGAAAAAACCATACAAGAGGTGGATAGAGGAAAATATATAATAACACCATCTCAAAACTACTATACCGGGAGAGTAGACATGGCTGGACGAGGTCAAGGATATATAATTGTCGAAGATTTAGAAGAAGATATTTACGTTAAAAGTAAAAATCTAAACAAGTCTCTTAATGGTGATATTGTAGAGGTATATGTTTTTAAAAGAAGAAAAGGCGGAAAAACAGAAGGAGAAGTAACTAAAATAATAGAGCGAAAAAAAACAGAGTTTGTTGGTACAATAGATATCACAGATCGTTTTGCTTTTGTAGATGTTGCAGATCATAAAATGGTTACAGATATTTTTATATCTAGAAATAATCTTAATGGAGCACAGCAGGGAGAAATGGTTTTAGTTTCTCTTGATGATTGGCCAGAAAAAGCAGATTCCCCTTTCGGAACTGTACTAAAGAGATTAGGAATGCCTGGTGAACATCACACAGAAATTCACGCAATACTTGCTCAATATGGATTGCCTTATGAGTTTCCAGAAGCGATTGAAGAGTATGCAAATAAAATAGACACCTCTATACAAGAAAGTGAAATTAAAAAACGCAGAGATATGCGTAAAGACCTCACTTTTACAATAGATCCAAAAGATGCAAAAGATTTTGATGATGCCCTTTCTTTTAAAACCCTTGAAAATGGAAACCATGAGATAGGAATTCATATTGCAGATGTTTCACACTATCTTAAAAAAGGAACCATACTTGATGACGAAGCTTTTGAGCGTGCTACCTCTGTTTATTTAGTAGATAGGGTTGTTCCTATGTTACCTGAAATTTTAAGTAACGGAGCATGTTCATTGCGCCCACATGAAGAAAAGTATACTTTTTCTGCAGTATTTGAAATAAATACTAAAGCCGAGGTTGTAAACCAGTGGTTTGGTAGAACAGTTACTTATAGTGATGCGCGATTTGCCTATGAAGAAGCGCAGCAAATTATTGAAGCTAACCAAGATAATACCACAGCATTAAACACACACATCCCTGCTGAAATTTCCATAACAGATACTGCTTATGAAGTTGATAAACCTGTAGCAGAGGCTATTTTAGAATTAGATAGATTGGCTAAAATTATTCGTACAAAAAGAATGAATAATGGTGCTATTTCTTTTGATAAAGTAGAAGTACGTTTTAAACTTGATGAAACCAATAACCCAGAAGGAGTATATTTTAAAGAAAGTAAAGACGCTAATAAATTAATTGAAGAATTTATGCTTCTTGCTAATAGAAGTGTAGCAGCGTTTATAGGAAAACAGAACCCTAAAAAAACATTTGTATACAGGGTACATGATGAGCCAGATGATGAAAAAATTGCCGCATTAGAGAAAATAATTAAGCAATTTGGGTATAAACTAGACACAAGGGATAAAAAATCTACTGCGCAGTCTATGAATAAATTACTCAAAGATGTACATGGCAGAAAAGAACAAAATATGGTAGATACATTAGCGATACGCACCATGAGTAAAGCTGTTTATACCACCAACAATATTGGACATTACGGCCTAGCCTTTGATTATTATACCCATTTCACATCACCTATTCGTAGGTATCCAGATGTAATGGTTCATAGATTATTACAACACTACCTTGACGCAAACACCACTGCAAAACAAGAAGCTTTTGAAGAAAAATGTAGACACAGCAGCGAGAGAGAAGGTTTGGCCGCAAGAGCAGAACGAGATAGTATTAAATACATGCAAATTAAATACATGAAAGATCACCAAGATGAAGATTTCTTAGGTGTAATTAGTGGTGTCACAGAGTGGGGTATTTATATAGAAATTGTATCAAATAAATGTGAGGGTATGGTTCGTATTCAAGACATGAGAGATGACCACTATGAATTTATAAAAGAAGATTACGCTGTTGTTGGTAGAAAAACCCAAAACACCTTCACCCTTGGAGACGAGGTATATGTAAGGGTAAAAAATGCAGATTTGGTTAGAAAGCACCTTGATTTTACAATGCTCGCGCAAAGACCAGAAACTATATAAATTTAAACCTTATGTTTGATGGATTAACATACGCCGCTTTATATGGTTTTATTCTTGCTTTTGCGGTTGGCCCTATTTTTTTTACCTTAATTGAAACAAGTATTACCAAAGGCTTTAAAGCGGGTGTTTTTTTTGATTTAGGCGCCCTGTCTGCAGATGTGGTTTTTATTGTAATAGCTTATTTTAGCACATCAAAAATATTAAAACACGTAAAAGATGATCCAGGCTTACTTGTGTTTGGTGGGGTAATTTTGATTGCATATGGTGTTATTTCTTATATAAGGACATCTAAAAACTTTATTAAAATTGTAAGAGAACACTATGGCGTTAGTGTTAAAAAAAACCTTGGAGGCCTTTTTTTAAAAGGCTTTCTACTCAATTTTGTGAATTTTGGTGTGCTCTCCGGTTGGGTGCTAACAATTGTGGCGGCAAACGCTTTAACAAGCTCTGAGAATGGTGTTTTATTATTTTTAGGTACTGTATTGACGGTCTTTTTCTGTGTTGATTTATTAAAAATAGCGGCCGCAAAAAAATTAAAAAATAAACTAACCCCTCGTGTTATTATAAAAACAAAAAAATGGGTGAGTATATTAATTGTAACTTTTGGGGTTTTTATGTTATTCCAAGGAGTGCTTCCCTCTGGGGTAACAAAAAACATCGAAAGATTAGATGTGCAATTTAATACTGGAGAATAAAAAAACCTCCAGTTTTCACTGAAGGTTTACTGAGGCATCAAGCGGATTCGAACCGCTGTGGAAGGTTTTGCAGACCTCTGCCTAGCCGCTCGGCCATGATGCCCTTTTTTACTGAACTGTAATAAACCACCAGGCTTGCTAAATTTCAGAACGCAAATATATAAGATTAGTCCTTAGAACAACAACTAAAAATAGAAATTATCTATTTAAGAAGTCATGGTAACACTTACCTGTTTAACATCTCCACCAATGGGGGGGTTTAATTTTGAGACCGTTACACTAACATGAGATACCCCAGAAAATGACTCCAAAATATTTTTAATTATTCTATAACCCACAGTCTCAAGAAGTTTTGCCCGAATCCCCATCTGTTTTTTAACAATATCATTCAGCCCTACGTAGTCTATAGTGTCTTCAAGGGCGTCTGTTTTTGCAGCTTGACTTAAATCACACTCAACCCTTAGGTTTACTAGGTAATGGCTTCCAATTTTTTCTTCCTCACTTAAACAGCCGTGGTTTGCGTAAACACGAATATCTTTTAATTCAATACAGCTCATAATGTATGCTTTTTGTAAAGATAAAATTATGTGTTTAGATAGCGCCACACAATCACTGCTTTTTAACAAGAATCCGTACCTTTGTGCTTTGTTTTAAAACACAATATACAATGTCTGAAGAAAAAGAAACACTCAATTTTATTGAGCAAATTATAGAAGAGGATTTAAAAACAACACACTCAAAACAGGCCTTGTCTTTTAGGTTTCCGCCCGAGCCAAACGGGTATCTGCATATTGGCCATGCATCTTCTATATGTCTTAATTTTGGCTTAGGGTTAAAGTACAACGCTCCTGTAAACCTTCGTTTTGATGACACCAACCCAGCCAAAGAAGAACAGCGCTTTGTGGATGCAATAAAAAAAGATGTTCAGTGGTTAGGATATTCTTGGGCCAAAGAGTGTTATGCCAGTGATTATTTTGAGCAACTATACTCTTGGGCACTACTACTAATTAACCAAGGTAAGGCGTACGTAGATTCTCAGTCCAGTGAGGATATTGCCTCACAAAAAGGAACCCCAACCCAGCCAGGGGTAGCAGGCCCGTACCGAGATAGGTCTGTAGAAGAAAATTTAGCGCTTTTCGAGCAAATGAAAACAGGTGAAGCCCCAGAAGGAGCCCATGTGCTTCGCGCAAAAATAGACCTCCAATCCACCAATATGCTTATGAGGGATCCTGTGATATACAGAACCCTTCACAAAGCGCATCACAGAACAGGAACAGATTGGAAAATTTTTCCAATGTATGACTGGACTCACGGAGAGAGTGATTATATAGAGCAAATTTCACACTCTTTCTGTACCCTTGAATTTTTACCCCACAGAGAATTATATGATTGGTTTTTAGACCAACTCGTAGACGGCTCAAAACTGCGTCCAAAACAACGAGAATTTGCTCGTAGAAACTTAAGCCACACCCTTGTTAGTAAACGAAAACTAGCTAGACTTGTTCAAGAAGGGGTTGTAGACTCCTGGGACGATCCAAGGATGCCAACAATATCTGGTTTAAGAAGAAGAGGATACACTCCAGATGCTATTAAAAATTTCGCTCAAGGAATTGGTGTTGGAAAACGAGATAATCTAATTGATGTTTCTAGACTTGAGTTTAGTGTCAGGGAAGACCTAAACAAAAAGGCCAACCGCGTTATGGCTGTATTAGACCCAGTAAAAGTAACCATAACCAATTACCCAGAAGACCAAACAGAGTGGCTAGAGGCAGAAAACAACCAAGAAGACATAGATGCGGGCTCAAGAGAGGTTCCGTTCTCTAAAACGCTTTATATAGAACGGGAAGACTTCAGAGAAGAGGCAAATAAAAAGTTTTTCAGACTAAAGCTTGGTAAAGAAGTGCGTCTTAAAAATGCATACATCATAAAAGCAGAAAGCTGTGATAAAGACAACGATGGAAATATTACAGAAATTCACTGCACCTATGATCCAAAAAGTAAAAGCGGAAGCGGCACACAGGAGAGTTTGCGCAAAGTAAAAGGAACCTTGCACTGGGTTGCTGTTAATAAAGCAATAGAGGTTGAGGTGCGGTTATATGATAGACTCTTTACAGACCCCTCTCCAGACACCCACAAAGACAAAGATTTTATGGATTTTATTAACCCAGATTCTTTAAAGGTCATTACCGGTTATGGAGAACCAAGCTTAAAGGATTTAAAAGTAGAAGATACTGTACAATTTCAGCGTTTAGGGTATTTCACCGTAGACCCAGAAACAACACCAGAAAAAATGGTGTTTAACCGCACTGTTGGCCTAAGAGACTCCTGGGCCAAGCTTTCAGAATAATAAAAAAAACCCAACACACTGTGTTGGGTTTTTTTAAATTAACCAATAAATAGAACCTATTAAAAAACGACACCATCATTATCCATAGGTGGGTTTTGAGGAGGAAGTTTTTTACTTGCTTTATTTTTTTTACCTATACCCTTAGCGGCATTATTTTTTTTCATCTCTTCACCAATTTGATTGCTGGCTACAAAACTAGCGATCATATCATTTAACATATTGCTTCCTGCTTGTGGCGAGTTTGGCAATAAAATTAAGTTGGTATTTGTTGCCTCACCTATAGATTGAAGCGTGTCATAGTGCTGAGTAACAACAATCAGCGCCGAGGCCTCCTGGGAGTTAATCCCTACATTGTTTAATACGTCTACAGACTCTTCAAGACCACGTGCAATTTCTCTTCTTTGGTCTGCGATTCCTTGTCCTTGTAGTCTTTTGCTTTCTGCCTCTGCGCGGGCCTTGGCAACAATTTTAATGCGCTCTGCCTCTCCTTCATACTCTGCAGCCACCTTTTCTCTTTCAGCAGCGTTAATACGGTTCATGGCCGCCTTTACTTGTACATCTGGATCTATGTCTGTTACTAGTGTTTTTATAATGTCATACCCATAATTGATCATGGCGTCATTAAGCTCTTTTTTTACAGCAATAGCCACATCGTCTTTTCTTTCAAATACATCATCTAGTTTCATTTTTGGCACCTCCGCCCTAACAACATCAAAAACATAAGAGGTTATTTGATCATGGGGGTTTTCTAGTTTATAAAAAGCATCATACACTTTTTCTTTTATTACCTGAAATTGTACCGAAATTTTAAGCTTTACAAACACATCATCTTTTGTTTTTGTTTCTACCAAAACATCAAGTTGTTGTACTTTTAAGTTTATTCTTCCCGCAATTCTATCCACAAACGGAATTTTAAAATGAAGACCAGAGCTTCTGCCGCTTAAAAACTTACCAAAACGCTCTACTATAGCTGAGGTTTGCTGCTTTACAGTAAATATTCCTGAAAGCAAGAAAAAAACAACAAACATTAAAAAAGGCACTAAAAAAAGGGTACTTCCCATGACACGATATTTATAAAATTAATAAGAATGAAGATACAAAAAAATTGCTGCTTTATGATGCGTTGTTCATAAAACTAATAGCGCTTTGTATTCTTGAAATTGTTTCTTTTTTACCCAACACAGCAGCAATTTCAAAAACATCAGGACCTTGCATAGCCCCAACCAAGGCAAGTCTCAGGGGCATCATTACTTTTCCAAACCCCATTTCTTTTGAGCTTAGCCAGCCCTTGATCTCCCTGGAAATTGTTACACCATCAAAGGTGCTTTGCTGCTCTAAAATTTCACAAACACTCAAAAGCAGGGAAGGTGTATCTTCCTTAAAGGCCTTTTTAGCTGCTTTTTGGTCATAGGCTTCTGGCTTTTCAAAAAAGAAACACCCTTGCTCCCATAAATCAGCAACAAAGACCGCTCGCTCTTTAATTAAAGACACAATTGCCTCTAGATTTAGGGTTGTCTCAATTCCTTTTTTGCCTAAAAGAGCAGAAAACTCTTTTGTTAAAACATTGGTGTCTAGTTGTTGAAAATATTGTTGCTGAAACCACTTTGTTTTGTCTGGATCAAATTTTGCTCCCGCCTTATTAACGCGCTCTAAGCTAAAATCAGCGATGAGCTGCTCAAGGGTAAACAATTCCTGCTCGGTTCCTGGGTTCCAACCTAAAAAAGCAAGCATGTTTAGCACCCCTTTTGGCAAATAACCATCTTCTCTATACCCAGAGAACAGCTCCCCTTCTGGGGTTTTCCACTGTAGAGGAAATACAGGAAAACCCATCTTGTCTCCATCTCTTTTGCTTAGCTTCCCTTTGCCCGTAGGTTTCATAATAAGGGGCAGGTGAGCAAAAATAGGCGCCTCCCATCCAAGGCTTCTATATAATAATATGTGTAGCGCAAGAGAGGGTAGCCACTCTTCTCCTCGAATTACATGAGTGATGTTCATAAGGTGATCGTCAACAATGTTTGCCAAGTGGTAGGTTGGCATTCCGTCGCTTTTAAATAATACCTTATCATCTAGCAGGTTTGTGTCTATTTTTACAGTGCCCCTAACAACATCTTTGAGGTATAAAATTTCGTCTTGAGGCGTTTTAAAACGAATCACAAAAGGTGTTCCTGCCTCTAATTTTGCTCTGGTTTCTTCCAAACCAAGCGATAGAGAGTTGTCTAGAGCCTCTCTGTTGTGCCAATTATAAATAAATGTTTTTGAGTTTTCTTCACAGGCCTTTCTTTCTTTGTCAAGCGCCTGAGGCGTATCAAAGGCGTAATATGCGTGGCCAGATTCAATTAGTGTGTCTGCGTATTGCTTGTATATTTTTTTGCGCTCACTTTGTCTGTAAGGACCAACACTTGCGGGTTTTGAAGGGCTTTCGTCAAAAGCAATACCAAGCCAGCTCATTGCCTCTACAATGTACTGTTCTGCCCCGGGCACGTAACGCCCTTGGTCTGTATCTTCTATTCGAAGAATAAAGTCTCCACCGTGTTTTTTTGCAAATAAATAGTTAAATAGTGCGGTTCTAACACCGCCAATATGTAGAGGTCCTGTTGGACTAGGAGCGAATCTAACGCGTACTTTTTGAGACATGAAAATTTAATTTTTATGGATGTAAATATACAATTCTATGGTCGCATCGCAACAGGAATTAAGGTATTCATAACCAAAAACCAAAGCGGGGGCGCCAAGGCTAAAACCATAGATGTTGTATACCCAAAAGGCATCTGAGGGCTACTATCGTGATATTCTAATAGTTGAAACTTTTTATGCGCTCTGTAATGATGATCGCTATGGCGGGTTAGTTCATATAATAGAATTCTACCCAATACATGGTTGGAGTTCCAAGAATGAATTTCTGAAATTCGCTCATATCTCCCAGAGGCTGTTTTATTTCTTTTAAGACCATAGTGCTCAATATAGTTGATGGTTTCCAGCAACAACACACCGCTTAAGGCTATACAAAACGCAAGCCCCGCCGCTAGTTCACCTAAAAACAAATAGACACCCACCAGGTATCCAAATTGTATTAATGTGTACCAAAACATATCGTTTTTACTACTTAAAAAAGGAAGTTTTGCGCGCCCTAATAATGATTTTTGAATACTCCAAGCTTTTATATACTGCCCTTTTATAGAGCTAAACCAAAAAGAATATACGCTTTGATTGTATCTTGCCGTTGCTGGATCTTGCGGTGTTGCCGCATGAAGGTGGTGTCCAAAATTATGTTCTATAAAAAAGTGCATATACAGCGCGGGTAACAATAATATTTTACCAAAAGTTCTTTCAAAACGTAATTTTCTGTGCCCCAGCTCATGAGCAACATTAATGCCGTTGGCCCCCACAACAATACCCAGAGAAATAGTTAAGCCAACAAGCTCAGTTAGGGTGTATTCTCTAAAAGCAAGGCTCCATAAAAAATACCCCACCAACCCATAAACAATTGGAATATTAAGGTATAGCAGGACATTGAAAAATTTGTTTTTATCTTTGCTAATTAGCTCTTCTTTGCTAAGGTTTTGCTTGGCTATAGGCAAAATAGTTTCCAATAAAGGAACTAAAATAAAAGCAAAAAAGGGCGTAAAAAACACCCAAAACCCCTGTAACCATAAACCCATTACCGCCCCAAGAGGTGTTATGTAGGCAAATACATATTTTAAATCTTTCATAAATTCTAAAATTTACTGTGTTTGCTGTTTTTTTTGCACTAATTTTAAATCCGCTGTAAATCGCCGACAAAACCAAATGAGTTCATTTAGTCTTATCCAGCAGAAGCTGGAACAATTTATAAAAAAATACTATACCAGTGAGCTGATAAAGGGAACCATTTTCTTTTTTGCTGCTGGATTTTTGTATTTTTTACTCACTCTTCTGATAGAGTATTTTTTGTGGCTAAACCCCTTGGGTAGAACTATTTTGTTCTGGACCTTTGTGCTTGTTGAGCTTGCTCTTTTTATGCGTTTCATTGCCTTTACGCTACTTAAACTTTTTAGTCTTCAAAAGGGTATTACCAATGAGCAGGCAGCTCAAATCATTGGAGATCATTTTCCAGAGGTTAATGACAAACTATTAAATGTTTTACAGCTAAACCAAAACCAAAGAGAGTCAGACCTGCTAGCTGCAAGTATAGACCAAAAGGCGCACCAGATGCAGTCTGTGGTTTTTAAAAAAGCAATAAATTTTCAAAAAAACCTAAAATATCTTGTTTTTGCTGCTATCCCAATACTGGTTTTTGGTGTAGTTTCTGCCCTGGGAGAGAAAGATTTGTTTGCCAGCAGCTACAAACGTGTTGTAAACTATGATACCGCATACACCCCGCCAGCTCCCTTTAGTTTTTATATTATTAATAAGGATTTATCGGCAATTCAAAACAAACCCTTTACCCTTAAAATAAGAACCAAGGGCAGCGCTATCCCGCAAGACGCAAGTATTGTCTACAACAATCAAAAATACTTTCTTCAACAAACCGCACCAGGAGTTTTCGAATATACTTTTTTACAACCCAACACCGCGATTGATTTTACCTTATTAGCTAATGATGTAAGCTCAAAAAACTACACCCTGGAGGTTGTAAAAACACCATCTTTGGTTAGTTTCCAGCTCTTTTTAGACTACCCTAATTATACAGGAAAAAAAGACCAAACCCTCAACAGCACAGGAAATACAATCTTGCCAGAGGGCACAAAAGTTCAGTGGCTTGTAACCACTAAAAACACCAGTCATGTTGGATTAAAAACAAAAGACACGGTGTATTCTTTTACTTCAAACCAGCAGCAACACAAGTATAGTAAAACAATATACAACACCCTAGATTACGCCCTTACAACCTCTAATGATATGTTGCGGGAGTATGAGAATCTGTCTTATACTATAAGGGTAATTAAAGATGAATTTCCAGAGATTTCTATACAATCTAAGCTAGATAGCCTAAGCGAGCAACAGAGATATTTTTTAGGACAAGTTAGCGATGATTATGGCTTTTCAAAACTACAACTCGTCTATTACCCACAAGGCCAGCAAGACTTTAAAAAAACAGAACAAATACCAGTAAATAAGAGTACCCTGGATCAGTTTACATACGTCTTTCCTGGCGCGTTAGATTTGCCCCAGGATGTTGAGTATGAGTACTTTTTTGAAATCTTTGATAATGATGCTGTTAACACCTATAAATCTTCTCGATCTGGGTATTATTCTTATCGAAAACTATCTCAAGACGAGCTGCAGACACAGCAATTACAAAACCAGGAAAATGCAATAAAAGCCATGGACGCTGCCTTGCAAGAATTAAAAAACCAAGACAAGCGTCTTGAACAGTTAGAGCTCATACAAAAAGAAAAAGAAGCCCTTAACTGGAATGACAAAAAGAAGTTAGAAGATGTTTTAAAGCGCCAAAAGGAGCAAGAAAAAATGATGCAGCAGTTTTCAAAACAACTGCAAGAGAGTTTAGAAAAATTTCAGCCAGAGAGTAAAGAAAAAGATCCCTTTAAGCAGCAGCTTGAGAAAAGACTAAAAGAAAACCAAGAAAAATTAAAAGAAAATGAAAAACTACTTCAAGAGCTAGAAGAGTTACAAGACAAAATCACCAAAGAAGAGCTTACAGAAAAACTAGAAAAAGTAGCCAAGAAAAACAAAAACCAAGAAAAAAACCTAGAACAGTTAATAGAATTAACCAAACGCTATTATGTGTCTAAAAAAAGCGAAAAGCTTTCTGAAGAACTTTTTAAATTAGGAGCAGAGCAGCTTAAACTGGCAGAAAAACCAGAACAGCAGAACACCAAGCAGGCTCAAGAAAAAATCAATGAAAAGTTTGAGAAATACAAACAGGAACTTGAAGAGCTAAAAAAAGAGAATGAAAAATTAAAGGCTCCCATGAAACTCCCACAAGATAAAGTGGGTGAAAAAGTGGTAGACAGCCAGCAGCAACAGGCAACTCAAAAACTCGAGAAACAAAACAAAGCTGGCGCAAAAGAAAATCAAAAAAAGGCGGGCCAAAAAATGCAAGAAATGGGCCAACAAATGATGATGGCCCTATCTGGATCTCAAGGAGAACAAATAGAAGAAGATGTGGCTATGTTACGTCAAATATTAGACAACTTGGTTGTGTTTTCCTTTAGGCAAGAAGCGTTAATGGAGGATTTTAAAGCAACACAGTACGGCAATCCTCTTTTTGGAAAACGCCTAAACACTCAAAATGACTTAAAGCAAAATTTTCAGCACATAGACGATAGTTTGTTTTCTCTTTCACTGCGCCAACCCACCATTGGTCAGAAAATAAACGAGTCTGTGACCCAGGTTCATTATAATTTAAAAAAGGCGATGGAGCGTCTTGCAGAAAACCAAATATCTCAGGGTGTTGGATCACAGCAATACGCCGTTACCGCCACCAACGATCTGGCAAACCTACTCACCAACATGCTCACCAGCATGCAGCAACAACAAATGGGCCAAGGCACTGGAAGCGGCAAGCAAGGAATGCCAAAGCCCGGACAAGGACAAGGCGAGGGTTTTCAGCTTCCTGACATTATTGAAAAACAAAAGAGCCTAGCCGAAAAAATGCAAGAAGGCATGGGCGAAAAAGGTAAAGAAGGAAAAGAGGGTAAAGAAGGAGAACAAGGTGAGGGTGAAGGTAAAGGTGAAGGTGAAGGGCAGGGCGAGGGACAGGGAGAAGGCCAAGGACAAGGCGATGGAGGCAACGGCAAACCCGGCAACCAACCAAACGCTTCCCCAACCAACCAAAGCGAAAACAATGACGCCGAGCTCTTTGAGATTTATAAACAGCAGCAGCAACTACGCCAAGACCTAGAAGATAGACTCAGTAAATTAGGCCTTGAGGGTCTTGGGGGAGAACTAATAAAAAAAATGCAGGGTATAGAGCAACAACTCCTAGATAAGGGTTTTAACCGGGGTACTTTAGAGAAAATGCTTAACCTGCAGTATGAACTATTAAAACTAAAAGAAGCAGATTTAAAACAAGGGCAAGAGTCTAGGCGCGAATCCATAAGTAATAGAAAAACATATAATAACACCATGGGTTTATCTGCAGACCAAATCAAAAAATATTTTAATACTACTGAAATTTTAAATCGAGAAGCGCTTCCTTTGCGTCAAGAATATAAAGAAAAGGTGCAATCCTATTTTAAGAAAAACAATGATTGAATTTTACTCAGAAACAGACTTTAATATTGAAGACACCAAGGCGCTTAGCCACTGGATCTCTGAAATTATCCTGCACGAAAACCATGAGCTTGGGGATCTTACCTACGTGTTTTGTGATGACGCTTACCTTCATAAGTTAAATGTGCAATTTTTAAACCACGACACCCTTACAGATATTATAAGTTTTGATAATTCACTAGGCAAGCAAATTCATGGAGAGATTTATATTTCCGTAGAGCGTGTTAAGGAAAACGCGG
>Ga0209223_10003734_pt1 | contig 14315 bp, 17 predicted proteins | sample COG_06_FD_184750 | JGI IMG/M metagenome (GOLD analysis project Ga0209223, IMG submission 184750) | Pelagic Microbial community sample from North Sea - COGITO 998_met_06 (SPAdes) (version 2) | ecosystem: Environmental > Aquatic > Marine > Neritic zone/Coastal water | place: Helgoland, sampling...
AACTTAACTATAAAGTAATAGGATTATTAGGAACGAAAACCTATAATTTTTAAATGGCGCTAGTCTGGAATAGCTTCAATTAAGGAACTTGTTGATGACCAAATGCTTAATTTCTTTTGGAGCGAATATTCCAGGCCCGCTTGGTTGCCCTTCTGAAACATTGAATCGTGCTATTAAAGAATTTAAGTATCAAGATCTTTTGATCCTTAAAAAAAGCCAGATTTATTCTAGCCTTGCCTTTCCGGACCCCAAAAAACCAGCGTATCTGAATGGGTGCTTACAAATTTTGGTAAATTGTGGTCCAAACGATGTACTGTGTAAGTTAAAAGCTATAGAAACAAAGATGGGACGGCGGACAAATCACCGTTGGGGCTCCCGAATATGTGATTTGGATTTATTAAGTTTTGAAAGTAAGGTGTTGCCAAGTTCCGAAATTTTTAATCATTGGTACAGAATGCCATTTAAGAACCAACTCTTAGAGAAACCTGACGAACTACTGCTGCCCCATCCACGAATTCAAGATAGAGCATTCGTTTTAAAGCCTCTTTTGGATGTTGCCGCCGGTTGGATGCATCCTGTACATAATCTAACAGTTAAAGAAATGTTTAATTTTTTACCAAAAGAAGAAAGAGATGCTGTAAAAGAAATTTAATTGATTTTCCTAACACTTTGTCTTGCAAAATTTGAATTTAAGTTTAAACACACATGTAGGCAAATGGGAGATATCAGATGGCTCGAGTAACAGTAGAAGATTGTATAGACAAGGTCTCAAACCGATTCGATCTTGTGCTTTTAGCAGCTCATAGAGCCCGAGAAATATCATCTGGGAGCTCGCTGACTATTGAAAGAAATAATGATAAGAATCCTGTGGTAGCGTTGAGAGAAATTGCTGATGAAACTGTAACAGCCCTGCAGCTAAGAGAGTCCTCCATAGAAAGTTTACAACGTCAGATTGAAGTGGACGAACCGGAAGATGATGATATGAACCTTTTAGTTAATGAGGAGATCAAAGAACCGAGTGATCTTAAGGAGATGTCTGAAGAAGGTTTGCTTAGGGCTCTTATGGAAGCCCAGGAGCCTACGAAATAAGTTGTCGTTTATTATTCGGAGACGATAGTTCTCCGGGAAATTTATTATGATCGGTGTAACAGAGTTATTAGAAGTTGTACGGAAATATAATGCGAAAGTAGACATAGATAGGATTCGAAGGGCCTACGAATATGGGAAGAAGGCTCACAAAGGGCAGTGGCGCAAATCTGGCGAACCGTATTTCACCCACCCAATAGCTGTAGCGCATATTTTAGCAGAATTGAGGCTCGACGATGCGACGATCATCACTGCTCTACTTCATGATACTATCGAAGATACAAATAGCTCTTTTAAAGAGATTAAAATTCAGTTTGGTGAACAAGTAGCCGAACTTGTTGATGGAGTAACGAAGCTTACAAACTTAGAATTATCGTCAGTTGAAACTAAACAAGCTGAGAACTTTCGAAAATTACTTATGGCTATGAGTAAAGATTTGAGAGTTCTACTTGTAAAATTGGCAGATCGTTTGCACAATATGAGGACTATAAAAGCTTTATTCGTTGAGAAGCAAATCACAAAAGCTAAAGAGACAATGGATATTTACGCTCCTCTTGCTGGAAGAATGGGAATGCAATCCCTAAGGGAAGAACTTGAAGATTTAAGTTTTAGCGTTCTTAACCCGGATGCTCGGAATTCAATAATTAGGCGTTTTGTTAGTTTGAAAAATGAAACTGGTGACCTTATCCCACAAATTAAACAGGACATTTTGAAAGAATTGAAAAATGTTGGTGTGAGTGCGGAAGTTGATGGGCGAGAGAAAAGACCGTATTCTATTTGGAAAAAAATGGAAGAAAAAAGAGAAGGATTTCATAGGTTATCAGATATTTATGGATTTAGAATTATTACTGCGACAGAGCTTGCTTGTTACAGTTCGCTTGGGGCTGTGCATAGAAGATGGCGAGCGGTTCCTGGAAGATTTAAAGACTATATCAGTCAACCAAAATCAAATGGTTACCGCTCAATCCATACGACCGTATCTGGTCGAAATAGCAAACGGGTTGAAGTTCAAATAAGAACTCAAGAAATGCACGAAGTAGCTGAGAGTGGTGTGGCTGCCCACTGGTCCTATACAGACGGCGAAGTTTTTGAAAATCCTTTTGCTGTTGATCCTTTCAAGTGGATAAGAGGCTTAGCAAGAGATTTTGAAGAGAGCATAAACCCCAATGACTTCTTAGAAAATGTTAAGTTAGAAATGTTTCAAGACAAAGTTTTTTGTTTTACTCCAAAAGGAGAGGTGATCAAATTACCACGCGGTGCTACACCAATAGATTTCGCATATGCGATTCATACACGAATTGGTGATAGCTGTGTTGGTGTAAAAATTGATGGACAACGCAAACCTCTTTGGACACGGCTGAGGAATGGGCAATCGGTTTCAATTATTAGGGCTGAAGCGCAGCTTCCACAGGCTTCGTGGGAGGAATTGGTCATAACTGGTCGTGCTAAAACAGCTATACGAAGAAATATTAAAGAGCAGTATAAATCTAATCATATTAAGTTGGGAAGTGAGCTAGCTCGTGTTGCTTTTGAACGAATTGGTAAAAAAGCAACAGATCGAGCATTGCAAACGGCAGCAAGAAAGATGGGAAAAGAAAACAGTGACGATATATTGGCGGCACTTGGGGCTGCAGAGATAACTAGCAGAGAATTAATTACTAATCTGTACCCAAACTTAGAAAACTCAGACCCACTACCCTTTTCAACTGATGAAAATATAAATTTTGTGGGTCTACCAAAGGGACAAACTGCAGGAGCCGCAGAATGTTGTCAACCCGTGCCCGGGGAACGAATCGTTGGGGTCATATTAAAAGGAAAAGGTATTGATATTCATGCCATTGACTGTGATTCTTTGGAGAACTTTGATCAGGAAAGTATTAATTGGATCGACCTTAGTTGGCCCCAAGGTGAGGCAAAAATAGCTTACCCCTCGACTATAATGATAACAATGGTGAATGGTGCGGGCGTGTTGGGCAGAATATGTACTTTAGTTGGTGATATGGGCTCAAACATAATTGATATGGTATTCATGGAGCGCAAGCAAGATTTTTATCGAATAAGGATCGAGATTCACGTTAGCGATGTTGAGCATCTTTTGAATATTATTACTTCAATAGAAGCTGATACTGATATAGCTGAGGTGATAAGGTTTCGGCAGGTACAAAAATCTAGTAAAGAGCAAGAAACCAAACCTAAAGAAGCTGCACTGCTAGAAAGACTTTAAAAAGTTGAAATTATGATTTTTAAAAGACGTGATAAGAGATTAACGTTTGGGCGTTTAAAGGAACTTCTTTTACCAAAGAAAGGTTGGAGGAGGGCTCTTGACTATTTTATCCATAGAGTAAAGCGGATCCCTGATACTCCACATAAAATAGCAATAGGTATTGCAACAGGGGTTTTTTGTTCATTCACACCATTTTTTGGGCTTCATTTTTTCCTAGCAGCTTTTGTTGCCTATATTTTTAAGGGGAATATTGTTGCTGCGTTATTTGGAACTTTCTTTGGTAATCCAGTTACCTGGCCGTTTATTGCATCTTTTAGTGTCAAATTAGGTCAGATAATTTTAGGTTACCCAGTTACAAACTTTGAAACCTTCCTGGACCATTTTGTTGAAGCATCTGATGCTACAATTCAGGGGGTAAAATCACTTTTTGGTTATGGGGAAAGTGATTGGGCCCTGTTATATGGTTTTTTTCGAGAACTTTTTTTACCATATTTTATCGGTGGATTCGTGCTAGGTTTGATTGCAGCTCTATTCACCTATTTCGTTTTTCGGCCCATTATTTATGCTTATAAAGTGACAAGAAAGAAAAAAAAGTACAAGAAATTTAATAAAAATAGTAAGTCATTAACAAGAATATTTTAATTAATAAAAAGGGGCTAGTGGTGGAAAATAAATTGAGGCTGGGTGTTAATATTGATCATGTGGCAACAATCAGGAATGCACGTGGTTCATCTTATCCTGATCCAGTAGAAGCAGCGATTGTTGCCTATAATGCTGGTGCTGATGGGATCACCGCGCACCTTCGGGAAGACCGCCGACATATCATAGAAGCCGACATAGGCAATATTTCTAAAAAAGTCGACTTACCCCTAAATTTAGAGATGGCTGCGACGGGTGAGATGCGAGAAATTGCACTGAGGTATCAACCAAATGCAGTATGTTTGGTTCCAGAAAATAGATTAGAGCTCACGACTGAGGGAGGTTTAGATGTAATAAAGAATAATAATTTTTTACGTGATTATATTGCACCCCTAAAAGCTGCTGGCTGCAAGATTTCAATTTTTTTGGCAGCTGACAAAGCACAAATTGATGCTGCGTTAAATATTGGGGCGACAACCATTGAATTGCATACTGGATCATATTGTGAGTTTCACTACAATAATAATATTGAAGGCAAAAGTATCGAATTCGAGAAGTTAAAGGCACTCTCTAAATATGCCTTTTCTAAAGGTTTAGAAGTTCATGCTGGTCATGGGCTCACGTTAGAGACAGTGGCCCAAATCTCATCAATTAAAGAGATAAAGGAGCTAAATATTGGACATTCCATAATTTCTGATTCAATATTTGTTGGGTTAGAGCTAGCTATAAAAAATATATTAAAACAGATAGATGAAGGCCGTTCATATGTGTAATAATCTAAGGTACTCCGAAGGTAGTGTATTTTGGTGCTAAGGCTTTTATTTATTTTTGTGTACGATAGCTAAATGGAAAGATCAGGAGAGTTGGTTAATTTTTTTTAAACAACTTCTTTTTTGAGGGATTACAAAAGGTTTAAATTTTGATAAAAACAAAAAAATATTATAAAAACGGTGGTTTAGTTGAATTTGTAAAAACAATACTTTACGCTTTAATTCTTGCGGGCATTATCCGGACGCTACTCTTTCAACCATTTTGGATTCCGTCTGGGTCTATGAAACCAACGTTACTTGTTGGAGATTTTATATTTGTTAATAAATTTTCATATGGTTATTCACGCTATTCGTGCCCTTTTTCAATATGTCCTATAAAAGGACGTTTGTTTGGTAGTTCTCCAAAAAGAGGTGATGTAGTAGTTTTCCGACATCCAGTGAATGGAAAAGATTTTGTTAAAAGGTTGATAGGTCTTCCGGGGGATATGATTTCTTTAAGCGATGGCAAACTTTTTATAAATAACAAACAGGTTGAGTACGAAATGCTTAATGATTTTGTAGAAATTAAAAGTAGGCAAGGTCCATTAGCTTCAATACCACGTTGTGAAAACTCACCGGTCCCTTTGGGTTCTAGGTGTAATAAGAGCCGGTTAATAGAAGAGTTACCAAACGGGATATCATATTCAGTCCTAAATATTGGTTCTTCTTTTGGCGATAATACCCCACAATTTACTGTTCCAGATGAAAATTATTTCTTCCTTGGAGATAATAGGGATAATTCGTTAGATAGTAGGTTTGGTATTTCATCTGGTGGCGTTGGGTTTGTTCCCGCTCAATACTTAATTGGCCGTGTAGATAAAATTATTTTTTCGTCTGCTGGAAAATCGATGATATTTTTTTGGAGTTGGCGTCTTGATCGTTTTTTTAGGTCAGTCTTGTGAAACTCAGCCAGCATCAAGTATTACTATGTGATAATCTTGCTCACTCATTTGTACGGCCTGATTTATTAATTGAAGCGTTGACCCACTCATCATTAAATAGTGTAAATAAAAGCGATAATCAAAGATTAGAGTTTTTAGGTGATAGGGTCTTAGCTTTAGTCATTTCTGATGCTTTGCTAGCTGCGGATCCATTGGCTCGTGAAGGACAATTAGCTCCTAGGTTAAACGTACTTGTTAAAAAAGAAACATGTGCTGAGGTAGCCTCAGAAATAGGTGTTGGTTTGGCGTTGCTAATAGGGCGATCTGAAACCATTTCGGGTGGCCGTCAAAAAGTAGCAATTTTGGGAGATGCAATGGAGGCAATAATTGCAGCTATATACGTTGACGGTGGTCTAAAATGTGCACGAACTAGTATTCTGAAGGTGTGGGGTAGGCGTTTAGATGATGCACCACAAAAAAGTTTTGAGGCTAAATCATTTTTGCAGGAGTGGGCACAGGCTCGTGGAATGCAGCCTCCAATATATCAAGAAATACAAAGAACAGGTCCAGATCACGCACCTGTCTTTAATATAAAAGTATTCTTAGAGAATGGAGTAGGTGCTTCAGGGACGGCATCCTCTAAAAGAGCAGCAGAGCAAGAAGCCGCCAAGAACTTATTGAAACGGCTTTCTAATTAAATGATTAGTGATATGAAAAAATGTGGCTTAGTTTCCTTGTTGGGTGAACCCAATGTAGGAAAATCTACTTTAGTCAATAAAATTGCTGGTACAAAAGTCTCGATTGTCACACATAAAGCTCAAACGACTAGAACTCGTATTCGTGGTATTAGGGTAATAGAAGACACTCAAATAATACTTGTCGATACTCCTGGAGTTTTTGTTCCCAAGCGGCGTCTTGATCGAGCTATGGTATCTGCCGCTTGGGGTGGATTTACTGAAGCTGATATAATTTTGTTTATGTTAGATGTTTCCCGAGGTCTGACTGAGGGTTCAAAGTCTATTCTTAAATCTGTAGGTGATAAGCAATATGAAAAATGTCCTATAATACTGTTACTTAATAAAATTGATAAAATTAAACGGAACGATTTGTTAAATCTCAGTAAAACTTTAAATGTACTGTTTGATTTTAGTGCTACCTTTATGATATCCGCAGAGAAAGGCTCTGGAACTGAGGATTTAGTCAAGTGGCTGTCTAATAAGCTACCCTTTTCGCCGTGGTTGTATCCGGAAGATCAAATTGCTGATTTTCCCTTAAAAATTTTTGCAGCCGAAATTACCAGAGAAAAACTACTAATTAGGCTGCATCAAGAGCTTCCCTATCAGTTGACCGTTGAACCTGATTCTTGGGTCGAAATGCCGAATGGGGCTATTAAAATTCATCAAATCATTTACGTTACTAATAAAAGACATAAAGGAATGGTGTTAGGCAAAAAAGGTGAAACAATTAAAGTAGTATCAATAGCTGCTCGGAAAGAATTAAAGGAAGCCATGGGTCAAGATATTCATCTCTTCCTTCAAGTAAAAGTAAGAAACAATTGGTTAAACGAACCTCTAAGGTTTTCTAATATAGGGTTAAATTTCAGTGATTAGTAAAGTATAATGATGGCCCCCCGGGTTACATCAGAATTCTGGGTTTCAGCCTACAAACAAGTTTTGGAGGCCCAAGCAATACCACTGTTTATTATAAAAAAAGGTAATGCTGCCGCTGGCGCGATAATAGTGAGAATATCAGATTTGCAAGGTAAGTCAAAAATTTTTGGTCAAAGTTTTGATATGGACGGGGATCGAAGATGGGTGGAACTTGCAGCTGGAAAAGATGCTGAGATGGATACTGTGATTTTAAGGCAGAAAAAAGTAGACTCAGACTTGTGGATATTGGAGGTTGAAACACGTCATGGAAACCATTATTTGGATGTTGTTTCATCTTGAAAATAGAGTAGCCCTATGAAGTGGGAAGATGAAGGGCTTCTTTTATCCGCTCGTATCTATGGTGAGAATAATGCAATAATTGAGTGCTTGACTAATAATCATGGAAGGCACACTGGAATGGTAAGGCAAGCGTTTTCAGGAAAGCTTAATAACCTTCTCGAGCCAGGTATGCAGTTAAAGTTAGTTTGGACCGCTAGACTAAATGATCATCTTGGAGTCTTCTCAATTGATAAAGTTAAAAGTCGAACTGCCGCCTTAATCCAAAACAAACAGAAATTACTTGGATTTAATTCTCTTATATCTCTTTTAATTCAAACCCTACCTGAACGGGAGCCCTTTGAGAAACTATACAAAGCTACCATTGATTTAGTAGATAATATGGAAACTAATGATAGTTGGATGTCGAACTATGTAAGGTGGGAATTACTCCTTCTTTCTGAATTGGGGTTCGGTCTTGACCTTTCCAGATGTGCTGTGACAGGTGCAAACCAAGATCTGATATATGTATCGCCGAAATCTGGAAGAGCTGTATCTTCTACCGCTGGTAACGAATGGAGAAAAAAACTCCTTTACTTGCCGAGTTTTCTGAAGACGTCACCCAGCAGCGTTGAAACCGACCTAAAATGTATTCATGTAGGCATGACTTTGACAGGATACTTTTTAGAGAAATGGTTAATGGATTCAATCGGGAGACATTCTTTACCAGGATCCAGGGATAGGTTTTTTACTTCACTGACAGGTTAGTTATTTGATTTTTCAAGTATTCGGCGAGCAATCACTTGGGCTTGAATTTCTGCAGCGCCTTCAAAAATACTCAAAATTCGGGCATCGCATAAAACTCTACTTATATGATATTCCAAAGCAAATCCATTTCCACCGTGAATTTGAAGAGAGTTATCTGCTGCTGCCCATGCCACTCTCGCTGATAGCATTTTAGCCATGCCGGCTTGTAGGTCGCATCGTCTACCTTGATCTTTTTCATGGGCAGAAAAGTAAGTTAATTTACGGCCAACCATTATTTCTACGGCCATATTAGCTAATTTTCCATAAACACGTGGAAAATCTATCAACGGCTTATTAAATTGTTTTCTATCAACCGCATATCGTAACGCAAGATCTAGTGCACTTTGAGCGACGCCTATGGAACGAGCCGCCGTTTGGATACGAGCACTTTCAAATGTTTCCATCAATTGGCTAAATCCTCTCCCTTCACTCTCTCCCAGTAGACTGCCTTTATCTAGTTTGTAGTTGTCAAAACTTAACTCATATTCTTTCATTCCTCGGTAGCCCAGCACTTCAATCTCACTACCTTCCAGACCTTTATCAGGAAATGACATTCTTTCTGAACCGGGTGTTTTCTTTACCAGGAACATTGATAATCCAGAATAATTGTCTGTGTTTTCATCAGTTCTGGCTAACAGGGTCATCATATTTGCTCGTGAGGCATGAGTTATCCAGGTTTTGTTACCTGTGATGTAATAGTTATCACCATCCACTTTTGCCCGAGTCTTCAGATTTCCAAGATCAGATCCGGTATTTGGTTCAGTAAATACTGCTGCTGGTAAAATTTCTCCTGAGGCAATCTTTGGTAACCAAAAATCTTTTTGGCTATCTGTTCCTCCACTCAGTATTAGCTCGGATGCTATTTCACTTCTTGTCGCTAGGCTTCCAACGCCTATATAACCACGTGAGAGCTCTTCCGATACGATACACATTGCAGTTTTTGTCATCCCTAAACCATTAAATTTCTCAGGAATAGTGAGGCTGAAAACACCTAAGTCACTTAATTCGTCAATTATAGGAATTGGGATTAATTCATTATTTAAATGCCAGTTATGGGCGTTAGGAATTATCTTTTCCTTGGAGAATCTAAAAAATTGATCTCGAATAGCTTCATATTCTATTTCTAGACCGTTATTACAATAAGTAGTCAAACCAATATTAAGTATTAGGTGCTCTACTAGAGCTTTTCTTGCCCCATCGGAATTACCTCTTGTAACAAGAGTATTGATGATATCGCAATTTAAGATATTTAATTCATCGTTAATCATGCCAAAGTCTGTTAATCTAATAATCTCACCTTGTGACATTTGAATACCGCCCTTGATCTGAGCCAGGTATTCGCCAAAGGCCATTTGAAGTATTAGCGATTCAATTTCTGTAAAGGAAGAATTTTTCTTCAAGTTTTCTGCCCAACGAAGTATTTGATTTAGACTTTCAACATATGTGGCAAGCCAAGCCAAGCCATGAGCTAAAAACTGATCTTTTTCAATAGCTGCGTTGGAGATTTTGTTTGTCACGCCTAGGTGCTCAGTCAATCTATTTTTTGTATTAGAAAGAATAGTATTTATGATTGGCATTGACCTTTTACAGAGGTCTATGCAATCTGAGATCAAATAATCTTGAGGAAAATTTTCGTCGTTTTTATTCATATGATTTAGTCCTAAGAGTTACTTTCTGAAAGTTCAATACAGCTCTTTTTCCATAAGCTAGAAAAAGACTAAATTCACCATTTTGACAAAGCTTTTAACAGTGTAGAGTATAAGATTATGCTGTATTAAAAATAAATAGACAAGTCATAGTGGCATTTTCTACTTGATGTTTCTGTGCTAGGAAATTTTTTACTTTCTCCATTATAAAACTTGTTTGCCACCCAACATAAAATTGTAGCATCCAATAAGTCATCTGCCTTTATTGGAGTGTTTTCTGGTAGCATTTCAGCTAGTAATGGAGGTCTAAAACCCAGCTGTTCAAGAATATGAATCCTCTTAAAGAGTCCGCGGGTACTTTTTTTCTTATCAATTAGTGGCTTGCCTTCAAATTCAGCAAAACTACACTCCGGATGACCTTCTTTCAGCTTAATTTTTTTTTCAGAAAACTCCCTTGCTTCAATGATTTTTTTTGAAAGAAACCAGCTTTGCTTAGAAATACTTTTACCTGTATTCGTTAAATTTATAGCTCTTGCTTGATTGTAGTTTTCGCTAAATACAGCCTCCAAACAAGGAGGAGAGAATATTGTGCTACTCCTTATACCAAGGAATTTTCTTGCTTCGACATCACAAATTCTATTGGGATTATTTATCTCCAGGCCTACTGGGATATCTATAATAATAATTGAGTCATTAGAAAACTTTTCTGTTAGCTGCGATAATTTTTCATAATGGTGAGCTTTCGCCTCACTAAACGAAGAAGAGTTGCAAGACACAGCGACCCAGCCTTCTTTGCATCCATCAATTCCGATAAAGTTATTTAGTAGAGACTTTCCCATACTTTACTTTTCCTTTCATTTAATCACTATAAGTAATAAAGTTTGTTTAAGGTTAAGTGCGGTAACATGTTTACACATTAGATGCACCAGGAGATTTAATTGCAAAGTGTTCATGCCACATCAGTCTCTTTAGAGGGTAAGGCAGTTTTAATTAAAGGTGATTCTGGTGCGGGAAAATCGTTACTCGCGCTAGAGCTTATTGGTTTTGGTGCGAAGCTTATCGCCGACGATCAAACTGAGGTTTCCTTAATTAATGGGCAAGTTTTTTTATCTGCTCCAAGTATGCTACCAGCCGGCCTTGAAATAAGAGGAGTTGGTATAGTGGGTGCACCAATTTGTGACGGTGCGGAATTAAAGATGGTTGTTGATTTGAGTAAATTAGAGAATAAGCGGTTTCCTAATCCGTCAGATAAAAAAATTAATGTTTTAGGATATTCGTTCCCTTTTTACCTTTTTCAAGGTATAAAAAATCCAGCGGCAGCAATTTATGCTCTAATGAAATTTGGAATGGTCGATATTTGACAAGTCAAACATTTTTCTCAAAATAGAAAATTAGCTTAATGCCAGAAAAAAATAAGATAAACGAAGTTATAATTATCACAGGACCATCTGGTGCCGGAAAAACAACGGCAATTAACATATTAGAGGATATTGGTTTTGAACCAATAGACAATATTCCTATAGAGTTAATTGGTAGGCTTTTATCTGGACCTGACCTGGTTAAACCGCTTGCACTTGGTATTGATATTAGAACTCGTGGATTTTCGTCAGAGAATTTACTACAGGCTATAAGCTCTTGGAAAGTTATGGGGAGGGTCAGGGTATCCCTACTTTACTTGGATTGCGACAAGCATGAGCTTGAACAACGATTCAACGGCACCAGAAGGCGGCACCCATTATCTTCGAATAATACCTTGGAAAGTGCAATAAATGAAGAAAAAAAGTTAATAAAAAATTTAAGGGTAAAAGCAGATATTTTACTTGATACTTCAAAATTAAATCCAAATGGGTTGAAGGCACAGTTAATAAAGTTTTTGGGTTGTGCGGTCGATGATATGATGGGTGTATCTTTTCAATCTTTCTCTTTTAAGCGCTCAGTCCCCCCAGGAGTCGATATGGTTTTTGATTGCCGTTTTCTGGGCAATCCTTTTTGGGTTCCGGAATTGCGTGACTTAACTGGAAAAGATAGTGCAGTAAGATCTTATTTAAGTAAGGACAAGAACTGGAAAAGTTTTCTATTAAAAACGGTAGACATTCTAAATTTCTTGCTTCCAACTTATCAAGGAGCTGGCAAAGCATATTTTCAAATCGGTTTTGGTTGTTCAGGCGGACAACATAGGTCAGTTTTTTCGGCGGACACAATAGCTAGGGAATTAAGAAAATCGGGTTGGATACTGACTGTTGATCATAGAGAATTAAAAAAATCTGAAAACGCTAGTCAATAACGAGGTAGAATTAAATTGTTTGGAATAGTTATAGTGGCTCACGGTGGCTTGGCCAAAGAATTTTTGTGTGCAACGGAGCACGTTGTAGGAGTTAGCCCAAGAATTAAAGCGATTTCAATTTTTCCTAATGATAACAGTTACGATAAAGAGAAGGAAATTAGAGAGGCCATAACAATTGTTGAAGCTGGTTTTGGAGCAGTACTAGTTACGGACATACATGGTAGCACGGCTGCAAACTTAGCCTTGAAAGCTGCTAAGGGATTAAATAGCAGCGTGCTATTTGGTGCAAACCTACCCTTGTTACTCAAACTTGTAAAAGTTCGAAATTTAACAGTGGATAAAGCGGTCAAGTTAGCTTTAGATGCGGGTAGAAAATATATTGATTGTGTTAATATTCGGCCAGGTAGCATTAAGGGGTTTTATGATTGAGTTCGAGTTAATGATCCAGAATAATAAAGGTCTTCATGCAAGAGCGTCGGCAAAATTAGTAGAAGTAGTCGAAGCATTTGATGCTCGATGTGAGATAACTAAACAAAACATGACGGTTTCAGGTGATTCTATCATGGGACTACTTATGTTATCTGCAGCCAAAGGTTCTTCTATTAAATTTAGGTTTTGGGGCAGGGAGTGTGAATCTCTTTCAATTGCAATTCGTGACTTAATTGATAATCATTTTGGCGAAGAACAGTAACACTAACACTAACGGGTCGGCACTGGTGGTTTTAAGTTATAGTCGTAAAATCCTTTTTTTGCCTTTCGCCCTAACCAACCCGCTTCAACATATTTCACTAGCAGTGGGCATGGTCGATACTTCGTATCCCCAAGCCCTTCATGAAGAACATTCATTATGGAGAGACATGTATCAAGCCCAATAAAATCAGCTAACTCAAGCGGTCCCATCGGGTGGTTGGCACCCAGTCGCATAGATCGATCAATATTTTCAACATTACCAACTCCCTCGTATAAACTGTAAATCGCTTCGTTTATCATGGGCATTAGGATCCTGTTTACTATAAATGCTGGAAAATCTTCTGAGACACTAGAAGATTTTCCAAGTTTGATAACAAACTGTTCTAAAGTTTGATAGGTCATTTCACTGGTAGCTATTCCTCTTACCAATTCGACCAAGTTCATCAGCGGCACAGGGTTCATAAAGTGTAACCCCATAAAATTCTGAGGTCTATCAGTTCCAGCTGCTAGTCGTGTCACCGAAATAGATGAGGTATTAGTTGCTAATATAGCAGTTTTTTTTATTACCGGCTGTAAATCTAAAAATATTTTCTTTTTAATCTGCTCTTTCTCGGTCGCTGCTTCAATAATTAAGTCGCATTTGTCAAATCCAGATAAATCCTTCATTAAAATAATCTGATCTAATGCACTTGTAATTGCTGAAGACGAAATTTTATTTTTTTCCTCAAGTTTTTTTAAATCAGAGTGAATTATATCTTTTGAGTCGGTAAGCGTTTTCTGATCAGCATCGTTAGCAAGAACTTTATATCCTGCAAGGGCACAAACTTCGGCTATACCTCTTCCCATTTGACCCATCCCAATTAAACCAATAATATTTATTTCCATTGTTTCTCCTGGAATGCTTTTGTCTATGAGTAAGCTCAGGTTTAGTTTAGCTGCCTAAAGCTAGAGTTTATCTGAAAGTTCCGGTACCGCTTCAAAAAGATCAGCAACCAATCCAAAATCTGCTACCTGAAAAATTGGTGCTTCTTCATCTTTGTTAATAGCTACAATTACTTTGCTATCTTTCATTCCAGCTAAATGCTGAATTGCTCCAGATATTCCAACTGCGAGGTACAGGTCTGGTGCCACGACTTTTCCTGTCTGACCAACTTGCCAATCATTTGGTGCATAGCCTGAGTCTACTGCGGCCCTAGAGGCACCAACTGCCGCACCAAGTTTATCGGCTAGTTTTTCTATTATTTCAAAGTCGTCTTTGCTACCCACTCCACGACCACCAGATACAACGATTTTTGCCGAAGTTAATTCTGGTCTATCTGATTCT
>Ga0209223_10003738_pt1 | contig 14309 bp, 27 predicted proteins | sample COG_06_FD_184750 | JGI IMG/M metagenome (GOLD analysis project Ga0209223, IMG submission 184750) | Pelagic Microbial community sample from North Sea - COGITO 998_met_06 (SPAdes) (version 2) | ecosystem: Environmental > Aquatic > Marine > Neritic zone/Coastal water | place: Helgoland, sampling...
GCAGAATCTTATATTGCAGTAAAAGGATGTGTACCAGGTAGCGCAGGTAACGATATAATATTAAGACTTAAGTAATTTTCCATGGAAAAAAATGATTTAAAAACAATAAACTTCTCCAGCGGACAATCTGAAGTAAGCACTATATCCTTAGATTCATTTTCTTTAAGTGATCATAAATCTTTGTCGATTTCAAGAGTAATAAACTGGCAGTTGTCAAAAAGAAGATCTGGTTCCGCTAATATAAAAACTATGTCTGAAATATCGGGCACTACTAAAAAGCCATATAAGCAAAAAGGAACCGGTAATGCAAGACAAGGTAGCAAGCGATCCGTTCAATTTGTTGGCGGTAGAACTTGTCATGGACCAAGATCCAGATCATTCGAACATTCATTGCCAAGAAAAATAATTAAAGAATGCTGCTTCGATGTTATAAAAAGTAAAATTTCTGACAAAAAACTTATTCTAGCAAGTGGTCTTGAAAATATTGAAATAAAAACATCAAAATTACTTAACTCTCTCAATAAAAATAAATTAAATTCAGTTTTAATTATATCTGATTCTCAAAATAAAAATTTATTTAAATCTGCTTTAAATATAAAAAATGTGAAGGCTTTGCCTTATCAGGCAATTAATGTATATGATTTGTTGAAATATAATTTCGTTATATTTGACAATAATGTATTTGAAAAAAATTTTTTAGGAGAGTTATCTAATGGCTGATAGTATTAACTATGACAAAATTATATCTTTAATATATACAGAAAAGTCAAATAAGATTCTTTCTGAAGGTAAATATATATTTAAAGTAACAAAAGACTCTTGCAAGAAAGAAATTTGCTCTATAATATCGAGTCTTTATAACATTAAAGTTATCTCGGTTAACATAATTAATGTTAAATCTAGACAGAAGCGTTTTCGTGGCTTTAATGGTACGAAACCTGGATATAAAAAAGCAATAGTTACCGTTGAAAAAGGTAAGGCAATAAACTTAACTAATTAAAGATATGGGTTTAAAAAATTACAAGGCTATTACCCCATCTTTAAGATACCTAGTTACTGTATCTAGAGAAGAGTTGTGGAGCGGTTCTCCTTACAAGCCTCTAACAAAGAAAAAAAATGAAAAAGCTGGCAGAAATAATTCCGGCTCAATAACTGTAAGAAGAAGGTCTTCTGGGCACAAAAAATCTCTAAGAGTTATAGACTTCAAGAGAAATAAATATGATATAGTTGCTACCGTTGAGAGAATCGAGTACGATCCATGTAGAACTGCTTTTATAGCGTTAGTTAAATATGATGACGGTACCTATTCTTATATATTAGCTCCTCATAAAATTAAGTCAGGTGACAAAATTTTATCTTCCAGAAGTTTAACTGATGTTAAAATAGGAAACGCTATGCCATTGTCACAAATTCCTATTGGAACAGTGATTCATAATATAGAGTTAAAGCCAGGCAAAGGTGGTGCTGTTTCTAAAGCAGCTGGATGTTATTCACAATTAGTAGGAAAGGATAGTGGCTATGGACTAGTTAAGATGCAATCTGGTGAAATAAGAATGTTTCCTTTGCAGTCCATGGCAACTATTGGGTCTGTATCTAATGTAGACAACAAGAATACCACTATAGGAAAGGCTGGAAGATCAAGGTGGCTTGGTATTAGACCTTCTGTTCGTGGAGTTGCAATGAACCCAGTTGATCATCCGCATGGAGGTGGAGAAGGTAAAACCTCAGGAGGCAGACACCCGGTATCGCCTACTGGTAAATTGGCAAAGGGTAAGATAACAAGAAAAAGGCAAAAGAAATCTAATGCCTTAATAGTTAAATCAAGAAGAACTAAGTAATAAATATGTCAAGATCAGTATGGAAACTGCCATTTGTTGATGGCTTTTTATTGAAGAAAGTTATTGAAGCTTCAAAATCTTCTAAGAATCAAGTTATTAAAACTTGGTCCAGAAGATCAACAATATTACCTAATTTTGTTGGAATGAACTTTGCGGTTTATAATGGTAAGAAATTTGTCTCAGTTTCTGTAACAGAGGGAATGGTTGGTCATAAATTGGGTGAATTTTCTCCTACAAGAACTTTTTATGGTCACGCTGGTAATAAAAAAATTATTAAAAGGTAATTATAAATGACAGGTAAAGTTTCTGTAGCATATCTAAAATCAGTTAAGTCTAGCCCTATAAAAGTCTGTCGGGTTTCGAGATCTGTGAAAGGTCTTAAAGTTGACGAAGCTCTTAAATTGCTTACTTTTTCTAAATTAAAAATATCACCTATTATATCGGCCCTGATTAAATCTGCATCCACAAATGCTGAAAATAATCACAACATGGATATTGATAATTTATATGTCAAAGAAATAAATGTTGGTAAATCCTTAGTTATGAAGAGGTTTCATACCAGAGGCAGAGGTAAATCTAGTAGAATATTAAAGACTTTCAGTAATATAAGAGTTATACTTTCTGAAAATGATATAGATATAAAAAAACCTATTCCTGCTAAAAGCGCTAAAAAGGAAATTAGAGTAGAACAAAAAAAATAGGAGTAAAAAGTGGGGCAAAAAATAAATCCAATAAGCTTTAGGCTAATAAATAACAAGAAATGGAGTTCTGTTTGGTATGATAGCAAGAATTACTCTAAAAAACTTCTTATTGATCTGCAAATTCGAGCTTTTATAAAAAAGAACTACTCTCATTGTGGTATTGGTAGTGTTATAATAGAGCGTCCTTCGGATAAAATTAACCTTATAATAAAAACATCAAAGCCTGGTGTTTTAATAGGTAAGAAAGGCTTAGATATAGAAAAAATAAATAAATCAGTGCAAAAAATTTCCGGCACCAGTATTGACGTAAAAATAGTTGAAATTAGCAAGCCAGAGATTAATTCATCGCTTGTTGCTCAAAATATTGCAAAGCAATTAGAAAATAGAGCCTCATTTAAAAAGGCAATGAAAAAATCTATGCAGATGTCTATGAAGCAGGGTGCAAAAGGTATCAAAGTTAGTTGTTCTGGAAGGCTTTCTGGGGCAGAAATTGCAAGGACTGAGTGGTATAAAGAAGGGTCAATACCTCTTCATACTCTTAGGTCTAACATAGATTATGCAGTTGCAAGCGCTTATACAACATATGGTGTTATAGGTGTTAAAGTGTGGATTTATACTGGACTTAAAGAAGTATAAATAAATATTAATAAATTTTAGTAAAATTAGTCAAAAATGTTAGTTCCAGCTAAAACAAAATATAGAAAAGCGCAGAAAGGTGGAAAGAAAATATTGGGCGCAACCTCCAGTGGTAGCAAAATATCATTTGGACTATTTGCATTAAAGGCCCTGGAGCCAGGTAAAATTAATTCTAGACAAATTGAGTCATCTAGAAAAGTAATAACCAGGTATATGAAGAGGTCTGGTAAGCTGTGGGTGAGGATATTTCCTCATATTCCAGTAACAAAAAAGCCAGCTGAAGTAAGGATGGGCAGCGGAAAGGGAAATGTCGAATATTATGTGTTTAAAGTAAAGCCAGGGAGAATATTATTTGAAATTGATGGCGTCAATGATAGTGTTGCAATAGAGGCCTTGCAAAAAGCAACTGCAAAACTTCCCATTAAAGCCAAAGTTATTAAATTTAACTAATTATGAAACCTGAAGAGAAAAAATCTGCATTAGCTGATATAGCTAAATTAAAAAAAGAAGTCTTGTTAATGAGAATAAAGTCATCATCAGGTGATGTGATCTCGTTAAAAGATTATAGAAATAAAAAAAAGAATATAGCAAAACTATATACTAAAATTAATAAGAAGGTCAAATAAGACAATGAATGCTAAAATACTAAAATTAATTGACTCATCGACTGCTAAAGTCGAGTGTTCTGAATATAAGAAGCATCCAATATATGCTAAATATATCACAAAGAAAAAGAAATATCTCGTGGCTCTTGATGGCTTTGAAGTTGTAGTTGGCGACGAAGTTGAAATTAGGTCTTGCAAACCTATTTCAAAAAGAAAAAAATGGGCTATATTCAATGTAAACAAAAAAAATTCTCAATAGGAGGCCTATGATACAAATGCAAACAAATCTAACTGTAGCTGATAACTCCGGAGCTAAATATGCTAGATGCATAAAGGTTTTAGGCGGTTCAAAGCATATGATAACAGGTATAGGAGACATTATAGTGTTGTCAGTCACTGCCGTTATACCTGGGTCTAAAGTTAAGAAGGGGCAGGTTGTAAAAGGTGTCATTGTAAGAACTAGAAGTAAAATAACTAGAAAAGATGGCGGCGTTGTAAGGTTTGACGATAATGCTGTTGTATTAGTTGATAAGGACGGTGAGCCAATAGCTACACGCGTTTTTGGCCCGGTTGCAAGAGAAGTAAGACATAAAAATTTTCTTAAAATTTCATCATTAGCATCTGAAGTACTTTAAAATATATGGCTAACAAATTTAAAAAAAACGATGATGTTCTAGTTATTGCTGGAGCATCAAAAGGTAAAAAAGGAAAGATATCTTCAATATCAGGGGGTAAGGCTATTGTTTCTGGCGTGAATCTTGCTACTATTCACAAGAAGCCCACTCAGTCTGAATCAGGGTCTATTATTAAAAAAGAAAAGCCGATAGATATCTCTAATCTTTCGCATTTATTAGATGGAAAGGCTGTAAAGGTAAGGTATGAAATCAAAAAAGGTGACGGCAAGTGCTATTTAAGAAAGCGTCGTCAAGATAAAAAAGGTGGAAATATAATTGATAACTAAAATGGAAACTCTAACTGAATCGCTTTATAAAAAATCATTACCCCTGATTAAGAGTGAATTTTCGTACTCTAATGACCTACAAATTCCAAAGCTTAAATATATAAGTTTGAATACAGGTATAAAGGCTGTTGATAGTGATAATAAGCTTACATCATATATTCTCTCTGAGATGACTAAAATATCTGGTCAAAAAGCCACCCTTACTTATTCATCAAAAGCTATCTCGGGATTTAAGTTAAGGCAAGGCATGGCTATAGGTTGCAAAGCTACGCTACGAGGCAAAGAAATGTACTGCTTTCTTGATAAGCTTGTTAATATAGCTCTGCCAAGAATTAGAGACTTTAGAGGGCTATCTTCTAAAGGTTTTAATAATAGTTCTCACTATTCTTTTGGAATCAAGGATCACACTGTATTTCTAGAAGTTGACCTTGACAATGTGTTCAGGGTATTTGGCATGAATATTACAATATGCTCTACTGCCACTACAAAAGAAGAGTGTTTATCTTTATTAAAAAAATTAAATTTACCAATTAAATAAAAAATGGCAAAAAAATCTTCCATTATTAAAAACATTAAACGCAAACATTTGTCAGATCTCAAAAGAAATAAAAGACTTTTGTTAAAAAAAATAGCTAACGATAGATCTGCTGACCCTAAAGTAAGAATGGATGCCCAAATTAAACTTTCCGAAGTTTCAAGAAATTCATCTATTGTCAGATATAGAAATAGATGCGCAATAACTGGTAGGCCAAGAGGAAACTTTAGAAAGTTTGAGTTATCTAGAATATCTTTAAGAAACTTGGCTTCTTGGGGCGAGATTCCTGGAATGTCAAAATCTAGTTGGTAATATATTTAATATTTTTATGTCATTTAATCATTCAGTTTCAGATTTAGTTTCAAGGTTAAGAAATGGATATTTATCTAAAAAAGATACTATAGTTGTTCCTTGCTCCAAAATTAGGAGCGATATATTGTTGCTACTGAAAAACGAGGGTTTTATTCTTGGATATTCTAAGTCAAAAGCGGGAGCTTTTGACTATTTCAACGTTAGTCTAAGTTATAGTAATTTTAATCCATCAATTAGCGAAATATCAGTAGTCTCTAAGCCTGGTAGAAGAGTTTACTCTAGCTATAATGACTTACCCATTGTAAAAAATGGACTGGGTATGACAATAATATCTTCCTCAAAAGGAGTAATAACTGACCACAAGGCTAGAGAAGTAAAAGTTGGCGGTGAAGTTTTAATAAAAATATTTTAATAATGTCACGTATTGGAAAGTTACCCATAGAGCTACTTGATAACATGAAAGTAGAAATTGATGGAAATAAAATAGAGGTCAGCTACTTAGATCAAGTTAAGAATTATAAGCTTAGTCGCGGAGTTGTTGCAAGTGTTTCAGATTCACAACTTAAAATATCTGCTACAGATACTTCTATATCAAAAATCACGATGTTCGTAGGAATGGATAGAAGTAATTTAAACAATATTGTGTCTGGCCTCAGAAATCCATTTGTTAAAATTCTAGAAATAAATGGCGTTGGATATAAGTTTTTAATAAAAGATAAAACAATAATATTTTCTTTAGGATATAGTCATGATATAGTATATGTCCTACCCAGCAATATATCAGCTTCTTTTGAGAAGCCAAATAAGTTAATTCTGACTGGAGAAGATAAAATATCCCTTGGTAGAATTGCTTCAGAGATATCCTCTTTTAGAAAGGTTGAGCCTTACAAGGGGAAGGGAATTAGGAGCAAAGGCCAGTTTGTCTTAAGAAAAGAAGGTAAGAAAAAATAATTAATTAATTTTCCCTATTTAATTTATGAGTAAAAAAAATAGCAGTAAAGAAAGAAGGTTACTTAGAAATAGATCTAAGATAAAACTAAAAAACCTATCCAACAGGCCAAGAATTGTTGTATCAGTGTCTAATAAAAACACGTATTGTCAGCTAGTTGGTGACGAAGGCGTTGTTTTGACATCTTTTTCTACTCTTAAAATCAAAAGTTTTAAAGGTACTGGAGTTGAGAAAGCTAAGGAAGTAGGAAAGCACTTTGCTAAAAGCTGCATTGAAAATAAGCATAAAAATGTTGTTTTTGACAAAGGTATGAGGGTGTACAACGGTAGATTAAAATCTATCGCTGAATCTTGTCGCGAATCTGGATTAAACTTTTAAAATCAATAATAATGAAGCATAGAGCTAAAGGACCTCAGATAAAGAATGCTACGGAAATAACAGAAAGACTTATATCTGTAAATAGAGTTTCCAAAACAGTTAAAGGTGGTAAAAATATGTCTTTTGCTGTTTTAATGGTAGTAGGTGATAAAAATGGAAAGGTAGGATTTGGTAAGGGTAATGCCACAGAAGTTACCGAAGCCAAAGCCAAAGCCCTTGAATCTGCAAAAAAGTCAATGATAAGGGTTTCTTTAAAGGAGTCTCGCACTATTCATCATGATATAACAGCTAGATTTTGTGCTGCAAAAGTTCATTTAAGAAGCGCTCCGGCTGGTACTGGGGTTATTGCTGGCGGTCCTATGCGTGCTGTTTTTGAATGCGCAGGTATATCGGATATTGTTGCAAAGTCTATAGGAACTTCTAATCCATATAATTTGGTTGCTGCTACTTTTGTAGCCTTGTCCAAATTATACTCCCCTAAGATTATTTCTGACTTACGGTCAAAAGATGTTTCTGAGATAGTGAAAAGGCGCAATTTGGTTTTAATAAAAGGCAAGGAACGGAGCGAAAAAAATGACAAAATATAATAATTTTCTTAATCAAGACGTTGTTGTAACTCAAATAAAAAGCGCAGCCAAGCTTGGTAATAGGCAGAGATCGTCGCTATTTGGCTTGGGATTAAAAAAAATTGGAGACTCTGTTAGTCTTAATTGCAATCCTTCCTTGTTAGGAATGATTAAATCCGCTGGTCACTTGTTAAAAATATCTAAAATAGATTAATTATGTCTGTTAACTTATCAAATCTAGAAAAAGTATCGCTATTTAAAAAAGTTAGGGTTGGTAGAGGTATAGGCTCTGGCAAAGGCAAGACTTCTAAAAGAGGAGTTAAGGGTCAAAAAGCTAGGTCAGGACATCATAGTGTTAAGGGATTCGAGGGTGGTCAAACCCCAATATATATGAGGCTACCTAAAAAAGGTTTCAATAGCATCACAAAAAAATCTTATGAATCTGTTAGCATTAAGGATATAGTTAGATTAATAAATAATGGCAAGATTAGAGAAGGGGTTGATATAAATAATAAACTGCTAGCTAGCTTGGGATTGGTATCTAGTGAAAAAGTAAAAACAAAGTTAATTCTTGCAGGAAATAAAGATCTAAACACTTCTATAGGTAATAAAATTATTGTTGATCTCTATTCAACAAATGCTAGCCAGCTTTACTCAAAGCAGCAGAAAATAACCTAAAACGGCCTATATAAAAATATCATTTAAGGCTGTAGTAATGTATTATTGTAGATGGTAAGATTTACCGCCGTAGTTCATTATTATTCATTTTAGATTTTAGCTATTTATGGTTATTTTTATAGCTCAGCGACTACTGTCTTATTTTGTAAAATTAGGCAATAATACCATTTTAAGTCAGGCAAGTCATAAATAACAACTTTTAATACAAATGGCATCTCTATCCAATCTTGCACTACTCAAAAAAAAAATATTCTTCACAATTATTATATTAATAATCTATAGATTAGGTACTTTTGTTCCAATCCCTGGAGTTGATTCTGAAGTGGTAAAAGATTTTTTTGGTGGATCGAAAGGTGATATGTTTGGCATGATAAATCTATTCTCCGGAGGTGCTCTAGAAAGAATGAGTGTCTTTGCCCTGAATATTATGCCCTATATTACCGCCTCCATTATCATTCAGCTTGCTTCATCTATGTACAAATCTCTTGAGAATCTAAAGAAAGATGGTGAGTATGGTAGAGCAAAAATTAATCAATATACTAGATATTTAACAATATTCTTAGCGTTTTTTCAATCAATTGGTGTTTACTATGCCTTGTCTAACCCCTCAAATAGTGCATTTGTTTCCGACTCCAGTATATTTATGCTAACCACAATAGTTAGCTTAGTCGGAGGTACTGTAATTTTGATGTGGTTTGGCGAAAGAATCACCTCATCTGGGATTGGCAATGGGATATCTCTAATTATCTTTGTTGGGATTGTATCTTCGCTGCCATCTACAGTGGTGCAGATTTTTGACCTATCAAGAACAGGGGCTTATTCTTTTTTTGTGGTAGTGCTTATTTTAGCTGCATTTATAGGCCTAGTGATGTTTGTTTGTTTTATTGAAAAAACCTTCAGAAAAATAAGGATTCAATATCCTAATGCCGCCATGATGAGAGCATCCGGCATGTCTGACTCATCATTTTTACCGCTGAAAATTAACATGTCTGGTGTTATACCCCCTATATTTGCAAGTTCAATTCTAATGTTCCCAGTTGCCTTAGTTCAATTTTCGGCAATAGAAGGTGACATGATATCTTCTGTTTTAAGAAGGGGCGGAGCTTTATATGTCTTTATATTTTCTGCATTAATAATGTTTTTTTGTTACTTTTACTCTTCTATAGTTTTTAATAGTAACGATGTCGCCTCTAATCTTAAGAAAAGCAACTGTTTTATATTAGGTGTAAGGCCAGGTAAGGAAACTGCTCATCGCATTGATACAATAGTTTCGCGCCTAACTTTCCTAGGATCTTTATACTTAATAATAGTCTGCTCTTTGCCAGAGTTTGTTGTAACAAAGTACTCTTTACCTCTTTATATAGGTGGAACGGGGGTATTGATTATAGTTAATGTTATCATGGATTTAATAAATCAAATACAGTCACATTTATTTGCTGATAAGTATGGCAAGGGTGGTAATGTAACTAGAAAAAGAAAGGTTAGGGTAAGAGCATGAATTTAATATTTTTAGGACCTCCTGGCTCAGGAAAGGGCACTCAATCATCTAAAATATCTCTTAAATACAACTTAGAAATATTGGCAACAGGTGATATCTTAAGAAGCGAAATTGATAAAGGGTCTTCACTAGGTATGTCTGCAGAGAATTATATTAAAAGCGGAGATCTTGTTCCAGATAAGGTGGTGATTGAGATAATACAAAATAGAGTAAAAAATTTAGATGGCTTCTTACTAGATGGCTTTCCTCGTAACTTAACTCAAGCTAAGGAATTAAAAAGTATGCTTTTAAATATTAATAAAAAGATAGATCTTGTTATTAATTTTGAAGTTCCAGATAGCATACTAATTAAAAGAATATTAGGTCGCTTTATATGTAAAAAATGTAAAGAAGTCTACAATGACTTTTATAAAAAAACATTAGTAAAAGGTCGCTGCGATAAGTGCAATTCTTCTGATTTTAAAAGAAGATCTGATGATAATGAAGAAACTTTGAAAAACAGAATGAGCATATTTCATGAATCCAATGATATGCTTTGTGAATTTTATAGAAAAAATAACTTGCTTATTTCGATAAGTGGGGTAGAAAATCAAGATTTTATTTTCCAATCTTTGGAAAGAGAAATAGATGCCTTAGTTAATTAGTTGCTTTATTTATCTGTTGTAGTCAAGATAAGCAATATTAATGAGTCAAATAGTAAATGTATTTTAGTCCAGGTTCGATCCTGCCTAAATTGAAATCAATTAACAACTTAAAAAGCTTATAAAAGTGGCAAGAGTAGCTGGTGTAAATATTCCAAAAGAAAAGAGATTCGTTATAGCATTAACTTACATTCATGGAATTGGTTTTCCTACGTCAAAAAAAATATGCGAAGTCTTAAATATAGATTTAAGACTAAGAACCAATCAAGTTTCTGAGGGTAAGCTATCAGAGGCTAGGTCTTATATAGAAAAAAATTACCCGGTTCTAGAAGGGGACTTAAGAAGAAAGGTTTCATCCGACGTCAAAAGGCTTATTGACATCAGTTGTTATAGAGGTGTAAGGCATGTAAAAAAACTACCTGTTAGAGGCCAAAGAACATCCACCAATGCGCGAACAAGAAAAGGCAAGGGTGCTGCTATAGCAAACAAAAAGAAGGCTGTTAAATAATTAATTACTTAATATCATGACTCAAACTAAATCACAAAAAGGTAAAAAATCCACATCAATAAAAGCCTCAGCAAAAAAGAAAAAAACGATATCTACGGGAATTATTCATGTTCATGCAAGCTTTAATAATACTATAATATCAATCTCAGACACTTCTGGCAATTCAATATGCTGGTCTTCAACTGGAAAACATGGGTTTAAAGGTTCAAGAAAGGCTACCCCCTACGCTGCACAGGTAGCCGCTCAAAATGCTATTGAAATAGCAAAGTCTCGGGGTCTGAAAGTTGCCTCTATTGAAATAAGGGGTCCAGGAGTTGGAAGGGATGCCTCTTTAAAAGCCGTACAAGGATCTGGAGTAAGTATAACAACTATAACAGATATTACTCACAACCCACATAATGGATGTAGGCCACCAAAGAGAAGAAGGGTTTAGTGATTCACAGTATTGATAAAATAAAGAAAAATTAAATTTTAGATATGACCATATTAAAAGAAAGCTGGCAGTCGCTTATTAATCCTGCAAATATTGATATCAAAGAGGGTTACAATGACTTAACAAAGTCCGTAATTACCATGGAACCTTTTGCTAGAGGCTATGGACATACTCTGGGTAATGCCTTAAGAAGGGTAATGCTGTCTTCTATCACTGGTTTTGCTGTAACATCTATCAGAATCGAGGGTATTTTGCATGAATATAGTTCAGTTGATGGAGTCAAAGAAGATGTTTTGGACATCATAATGAATTTAAAGTCTTTGGCGATTAGAAAGGAAGATTCTTCTCCTTGCACTGTAAAGTTAAGCTCTAATAAGCCAGGACCTGTTTATGCCGGATCTCTAGATTTGCCATCCGGAGTAGAAGTTATAAATAAAGACTTACTAATATGCACAATCAATAAAGATGCCAGTATAGACATGCAAATTGGTATTGAGTCAGGTAGGGGTTATAGTCCTGCGGAAAAGTTAAAAAAGAATGCAGATAATGTAGTTGGATTGATCGCCATCGATGCAATTTTTAGTCCAGTGAAGAGTGTGTCATATAAAGTTGAAAATGCTAGAGTGGGACAGGTTACTGACTTTGATAAGCTAACTTTTGATATTGAAACCAATGGCTCAATAACTCCCAAGGATGCCATAGGTGTTGCTGCAAAGATAATTCAAGAACAACTAAAAGTATTTATTAACTTTGATGTATCTCAGTACGAGGTTCAGAGTAATGTTGAGGTTGATGATGAGCCAGACTTTAATAGAAATCTTATAAAGACTATAGATGAGCTTGAACTCTCAGTTAGATCATACAACTGCCTTAAAAATGAAAATATAATTTATGTTGGTGACCTTGTGTCAAGGACAGAGGCTGAAATGCTTAAAACTGCTAATTTTGGGCGTAAATCTCTAAATGAGCTTAGGGAAAATTTAAGTGCTATGAATTTATCTTTCGGTATGAAGCTTTCAGTATGGCCTCCCAAAAATATTGACGAGCTTCTCAAGGTTAAAAATAAAGAATTCTAATTTGTAAGATATCACAATGAAACATAGAATCAAAGGAAGGAAGCTTAACAGAAATAGTTCTCATAGAAAAGCTCTGTTAAGGAATATGTCGATTGCCCTTATTGATCATGAAAAAATCAAGACAACACTTCCTAAAGCAAAAGAATTAAGGCCATTTTTTGAAAAGATACTGACTATATCAAAAGTTGATAGCTTGTCAAATAGAAGACTTGCCTACTCAATTCTAGGTAATAATGATGGGGCCATAAAAAAGCTATTCTCTATTATAGGACCCAAGATATTAAATAGAAGCGGTGGTTATGTTAGAATAATGAAATATGGCTTTAGAAGCGGAGATAAAGCTCCAATGTCTCTGATAGAGTTCGTTGATCAGATAAGCGATGCATCTAGCGCATTAAATGAAAGTAGAGTAGTTAATAAAGCAAAGATTAAAAGTCAATTGTCATCTGACTCTAGCCCAAACAATGAAGATAATTCTAAATTAAAAGTTTCAAAATAGTATAAAAGTTATACTATTGAAAAAATAAATTCTTTACAATGAATCATAAGATACAAAATTTTATTCAAGAACAGATTAATCAAATTAATCATTCTCGTGATTTTAAAATACCTAAGTTTCATGTTGGGGATACCGTTGTGGTTAAATATAGAATTTTAGAGGGTGCCACTACTCGCTTTCAATCTTTCAAAGGCGTTGTTATATCTAAGACAAAATCCACAAACAACTATTCTGCTACTTTTACCGTAAGAAAAATTAGCTCATCATCAATAGGAGTTGAGCGTAACTTTCCTCTCTACTCTCCACTAATAGCTGATATAGAAGTTTTAAAAAGCGCAGTTGTTAGAAAGGCCAAGTTATACTATCTTAGAAGCCTGACTGGAAAAGCTTCTAGGTTGAAAGAAAAGCTTAATTTTACCACTAGCAAGATATCTGATGCAGATAAGTCATAATTTTAATATATTTTTTGTGAATATTGTTAAATGAATAGGGTCTAGACAACTTTAGTTAATTTAAAAATCGATTAAAGTCATGTCTTACCTATGCAAAATAAATATATAAAACGCTCCCATATTTCGGAGAAGAAATTCAAAAAAATCATCAAGTATTTTTCTTATGATGAGACGTCTAATAAAACGGTGATTTATACAGGAATTAGCAGAAATACAATCAATAAAGTCTTTGACAAGATTCGCAAGAATATACTCTTTATCTGCTAATTAATCCAAAGATTCAGGAGAGTTCAAGCTTGATGAGAGTTGCTTCGGCGCTAAAAGAGTTGGGGGAAAAAGAGGCAGAGGTGCGGCAGGAAAAACACCAGTATTTATCTTACTAAAAAGAGATGGTAAAATTTGTTGAGATTGTTAAGAATTGCACCAGAGAGCAGCTACTGCCAATAATACAGGGCAAAATATTTGAAGGTTCAACAATTGCACTGATAGATGGAAGGCTTATGATGGGTTAGCTCTTAATGGCTATACTCATCACAGAGTCTTTCATTCTCACAATGAGTTTGCTAGAGGAAAATGTCATGTTAATGGCATTGAATCCTTTCGGAGCTATTGCAAAGGGAGTGTCCAAAACCTCGTGTCAAATCCTATTGGAATGTCCACACTTTTTCGGACATTAAATTTGAGCAAATTTTATAGATTTTGCTAGATCTGCGTTTTGTCTTTCAAGCTCTACTGGTGGCAAGTAATTATTAGCAGAGTGGGTGCGGATTCTGTTGTAGAATACTTCAATATATTCAAATATTACATTTTTGGCCTCCTGTTGATTATTAAATTGGCAATGATTAGTTAGTTCTGATTTTAGAGTTTTGAAGAATGATTCTGCTACAGCGCTATCCCAGCAGTTACCTTTGCGGCTCATGCTTTGAGGGGCTGTCGCAAAACCCAACTTCCTCTAAATTTCTTTCAAAAAAATATAAACTCACCAAATCGCAGTGAATTTCTCCAGAAATTCGCTATATTTTTATGAGTATTTTTGATTTTTT
>Ga0209223_10003739_pt1 | contig 14307 bp, 15 predicted proteins | sample COG_06_FD_184750 | JGI IMG/M metagenome (GOLD analysis project Ga0209223, IMG submission 184750) | Pelagic Microbial community sample from North Sea - COGITO 998_met_06 (SPAdes) (version 2) | ecosystem: Environmental > Aquatic > Marine > Neritic zone/Coastal water | place: Helgoland, sampling...
ACTTCGGACCATTCCTTGTAGAGTCTAATTTAGCTGGCAACAGTCTATTTGAACGCGAAAATGAGAAAATTAAGAAAAATATTGAGAAAGCTTATGAGGGTACAAAACCTGCTACATTGAAACGCTTTGGCGAAACTAATGATAGAACTGACGAGTTAATTTGAAAATAACATATTCTACACGATTCAAAAAAGTATAAGCAAACTGTATTCGTGTTTAATAGGAATATACATCCTAGCTTTAATACGATAACCAACCTCGCCCATCACAATATACCATTCATGAAGTGAATGTAAAAAAGGTGTTGAAGAACAATTGGCTAGATTTAACCAATGGATAAAATCATCATTATGAAAAATTTAAGTGTTATTATGTTTCTAACGCTTTCCCTACTGGTACAATTTCAACCTTTAGTAGCCAACGAGAGGATAATAGATGCTGACACAATTGAAGTTTCAGGAGAAAAAATACGCTTAAGTGGTATTGATGCGCCAGAATTGAACCAAACCTGTAAAGATTCTAGTGAGAGAGTTTATAAATGTGGAACAGAGGCAAAGAAAAAACTTTCCGATTTAGTAAAATCAATGCTTGGATACCCAATTAAATGCCATTTCACTGGTAAAGATACATATGGACGCCTTATTGGTGAGTGCAGTGTGAAAAATATAAATATTAATTCTTGGCTCGTAAGAAACGGCTGGGCACTAGCATATCGTAAATACAGTAAAGAATACTTAGATGATGAAGGTTTTGCTCAAAGCAATAGCTTAGGAATTTGGCAAGGGTCGTTTATCAAACCTTGGAGATGGCGAAAAGGGGATCGCCTGAGTAAAAAGGTAGAACCAAAGAAAAAAGGCTGCAACATTAAAGGAAATATTTCATCAAGTGACGAAAAAATTTACCACACTCCAACCGGACAAGATTATGGCAGAACAAAAGTTTCATTAAAAAAAGGGGAGAAATGGTTTTGCTCTGAGGAAAAAGCCTTAAGTGAGGGATGGCGAAAATCAAAACGATAATAAAAATATTAAAAGGAAACTCCACAACACATCAGTAAAAAAATTTGACTGATTAAGTATTCGTAAAGTTGTCGCCTTCAGAGGGGATGCACTTGCCCTTAATATGCATCTTTTGACTTTATGCTGATTGGTCCCCTACCCTATTTTAGTCTTTACCAAATAAACGACCATCAACAATCAGCATACCAAAAGCAATTAATGCAAATCCAAAATAGGCAGAAACTGCCAACTTTTCTTGCAAAAAGATAGCTCCCCAAAATACAGCCATCGGAGGGACTAACAAAGTGACTAAAGATAAGTTTGCACTCCCGGCTTGGCGCAAAGCCCTATAATATAAGAGATATGCTATCGCTGTCGCCGGTATAGATAAAAAAACCATTGATGAAAGCGTCAGTAGTGTCAGATTATAATTTGGCATGCCATCAATAAAAAGTGCTATAGGTATTAAAACTGCAGATGAACCGGTCAACATTGCTGTTGCGGCCATAATTGGATGAACATTTTTTATCTGTGAGCGTGCCCAGACAGCAGCAATTGCGTAAGACATGCATGCTCCTAATAAAGAGAGCTGTGCTAAAGAACGAAGATCAAAGTTACCTAATGCCTCCAGTCCTATAATTGCGCAAACGCCAACAAATGCAGTAACAATACCAAGGCTTTTTTTATTCGTAAGCCGTTCATCATTAAATACTAATGAAGCTAAAACAAACGTGAAAATAGTTGTTGTTCCATTTAAAATTGATGCAAGACCACTTTCGATGTGAACCTGCCCCCATGCTATTAGAGAAAAAGGTATCGCATTATTTAATATCCCCATAATAAATAAAACACCGCATTGTTTTATACTTGGAAATGGCACCCTTACTAGTACAACGACAACCCACAGAGTTAAACTTGCCCAAAAAACGCGGTTTGCAACTAAAGAAAAAACAGGAACCTCGCGCAAAATGAACGCATACGCCAAAAAACTTCCTCCCCAAATTATCGCGAGTGCTGAAATAGTCATCCAAGCAGATAATGAAATAGTTTTCTGTTTCATAAACCCTCAAAATGGCATCGTCAGGTCTATTTACTCAAATTTCAACTAACTTATCATTTTTAGTTAATTATTAATTTACCGAGCAGTACTTAAAATAGAACTAACTTAAGTCGTTATAAAAATTGATTTTAGTAATCAGTAGTTGTTACCTCGGTTAAGTTGAAGGGTTTGACCACTTTATTATGGTGACCCTTCAGCCAACCACAGCTTTCAGCATAAATTTTAAAACATTGAGTTTTACTATGTCTCTTTATACTTTTTTATAAAGCATTCTACCACAATTATATCATCAACTTTGACAGCTATCTTGTCCCCAAATTGGACTGGGAAAAGCCCCAAAGCAGTTCCTGATAAGACTATATGACCCGAACGTAATACTAGGTCATAATCTACCAAATTGTTTTTCAACCAATCGAGTGAATAAATGGGTCCTCCTGGAGTCGGCCAAAGCCCACTTTCTCCAATTGCTTTGTCATTAATATACAAGCTCAAACAGGATTTTTCACTAAAATTCTTTAAGGGTTTCTGCCAATGAATTTCAGGCAGTACTATCCCAGCGTTAATGCCATTATTTGCAATTAATTCAGGCAAACTCTTTTTTTGACCTCGAAAAACAAAGTTATGTAACTCAATTACAGGAAACACTGAAGATATTTGTCCCTCTGAATCAACCTCGAGTGCCATCTCGGCTTCTATTGCAAGATTACAAAACTCAGATCCATCAATTCTAGCCCTATTTTTTAAAGCTTCACTTGAAAACAATGTTCCTCGTATTGGGCCTTCCATACCAAACTGTTCGATCGTCCCTGGCCCCGTACATCCAACTTTATAGCCAATTACTCTCTCACCTTCTTTTATCCGAAGGTTAGTTACGGCGTCCTGCAAAGCGTAGGCCTCATTAACACTCAGATTGAAATTATGATCAGAAAAACAGGTTCCCGGCGAATTTGCTTGATAATCACTCAATTGACGGCGAGCAAGCTCTCGAATGTTATTAATCATTATTTTCGATCTCTCAGTTATGTGTCGTTTTTTCATTTATCACTGATCTTCTTTTCACAATTATTTTGTCTCGTGTATTTATAACATCATTCCCTTAAAGTAGCGGCGCAGTTTTAATAAATACGTTCATAGTGAATTTTTATTCTGGTGAAAATAAGTATAAGCCTATATTCACTTTATTGATAGATATCGTCTTACGCACCTCCTCTCAAGTAAACATAAATCGAGGTTTTATTGAAACAAGATTATGAAAAGGCATTCCTTGCCTATAAAGAAAAAAGATTTAGTGATGCGCTTATAATTTTATACGACCTCGCAGCACGGAACCACCCTCCATCAAAATGGTTATTAGGCAGAATGCATGCCTTAGGCGAGGGCTTGGAAACAAATCCAAGGCGTGCTGCTGAGTTGCTAACTGAGTCAGGAAGTGCTGGTTTCACATTTGCCCAAGTTCAACTCGCTTGGCTTTTCATTGATACTCTAGGCGAACCTGAACTTGGAATTAAAACGCTTAAAGCCGCGGCAGACAATGGTTATCCAATCGCTCAAAATGATCTTGGGCAACTTTTTTATGCAGGCGATATTGTTCCTGCTGACCCAGAACTAGCAATCAAATATTTAACTGACGCTGCAGAAAACGCAGAGATCAACGCACAACTTACCCTTGGAAGGATTTACTCAACAAGTGATTTTATAAGCGCCGATTTTACAAAAAGTCTTTATTTCAATACCCTAGCCGCTGAGGCAGGAGAACCAAAAGGTTATTTTAATGTTGCTGGCCTTTTTCTTGAAGGCCAAGGAGTAGATCAAAATTTAGAAAAAGGCGTCGAATGGCTTCAAAAAGCGGCAAACGCGGGCTTAAACCAAGCACGAGTAAATCTCGGAGCAATTTATGCTGACAAAATATTAGGTCAGCCAGATTACGACAAGTCACTCTTTTGGTATACTCAAGCAGCAAAAGATAATGATCCAATAGCACAGTTAAACTTGGGTCTAATGTATTTTCATGGTCAAGGTATTGAAAAGGAACCACAGACAGCTCTCATGTGGATGTTTTTAGCTCATGATAATGGTAACGAAAAAGCGAAAGATTTCATTAAAGAATTATCCGAGCTTGTTTCCGACGAAGAATATGAAAAGGCGAAATGCCTTGCCCTTGAAGCGTATGAAAGTGACTACGATAATTTTTAATGCTGCACCTATCATGCCCGAATTTCTCACCATCGTCCAAATTAGCTAGTCTGAGAAAGTGACGCGATTCTACTGCTTTTCTAGCTTACCATTGCTGTGCGTACCATTTTGCAAAACTTGCAACGTTAGGCTCTAAATCTGGTTGAAAGCGACCAGGCCGAGCATCAGGACAAGTCATTCCTAACTGCTGATTAACAAGGGCAGGAACATCCTCTGCAAGGGCAGCATCGAGCCTATCTAGATAAGCTGCAGATTTATCCGCAAAGTCAGCAAGGGAAATAGTTTCAGGTGGGAAGCAGGCTGTTTGAATAACTTTGCACTGATTGGCCCCTAGAGGATATGCCTCATAACACCAAAGGGCGTCACAATTAACCGCAAAAGTAATATTGGGGAACACCCAAGTATATCGAGCACCTTTTGCTGCATAGTTTGATAGACCGGGCATATGCGGTAAAGCATTATCTTGCGTAGTTTCCAACAAACCTCCAGTTCCTTCAGTAGTTCCAAATTGCGTTGCAAATGCCCCAATAACTTCATCTACTGGCTCAGGTGCACCATAAATACTATCGACAGTATTCGGATGAACAAATGGCAGATGATAATATTCATTAAATACTTCGATAAACATTTTCCAATTGCAATCGACGATTGTTTCTTGGCGTCGGACAGACACTAAAGTCTCTATAGGCCATGGAGCGTGAATTTTTTCTAAATCACCCAAAATTGTATCAAGGTCCGGCGTATCATGATTCAGGCAGACGAAAACAAAGCCCAAACGTTCCTCAGCTCGATAAGGAATCAAGCCATTTTGAGCTTTATCAAATTCTTTAATTTTTTCCATATGAGGAGCAGAAATCAGCCTACCATCTAACCCATAAAACCATGAATGAAACGGGCACCGAATTCCTTTGCAATCACCCTGACCATCGAGCAACCTTGCACCGCGATGTCTACAAACATTTGCAAATGCACGCAGTTTCTTTTTCGTGTCACGCAAGAGAATAATCTGTTGTTCTGCGAAATTTAAGGTGATGTAATTACCTGATTTAGGAACCATGTCTGCGCGACCGACACCAATCCAAGATTGTCGAAAAATAGTTTCAACTTCTGCTTGTACGACTCCCGCAGATGTATAACAACTTGGAGGCAATGATGAAGCTTGGTCAGCTGGCAAAAGACATTGTGTAAAATCGAGATTTGGTGCAAAATTCATAGACTATTCTGCTCTTAATTTTGAAAGCGCTTCATTTGTGAGTGGCTTTCTAATTCCTACTTGCATAACATTGTCGTGATAAGGTGGACGAGCAAAGACATTGCGAACCATATCTGCGAAAAACTCAAGAGGTTTATTAAGATAATTTGGATCAAAACTGGACTGATCCCAGCGCTCACAAAACTCTACACAATCATCAAAATATGGAGAGTCAGAATACAAATCCCGCTTGTTTGGATTCGCCCCAACATGCTCAGCAAAATAGACCAATTGAAAATCACCATGAGTTTTTACGCACCAGCAAACCTGTTCTCGCAAAAAGGGTTTAAGAACTGTTGCGGCATACTCGTCATGGTTATGCGGTGCAAATATATCACCAATATCATGCAAAAGGGCTCCCACAATCCAATCCTCATCAGCACCGTCGTACCAAGCTCGTGTTGCAGACTGTAATGAATGACCTAGCCGCGTTACTTGGTAGCCAGTAAGGCTCTCATCAAGTTCAATCATAGCTCTTAGGATCCGATCTGCTGTGCCTTTCGTATATTCACGCTCAAGACTGTCCAAGAACGCATAATCTTCCTGGTCCCCATCCTTCATCTGGGTGAATTTTACTTTCTCCATTAAGCCGTCCTCTGACTATTTATGATTGTGAGCTCACTATTTCTAATTATGACCTGATTCTAATTATGACCTTAAACACTGTCTTCCTAACTCAAAAATTTGACAAACAATAATATATCAGTCACTGTTATTAGTAAAACTAATGGCTTAGTTGAGGCTGATGCAAAAAAAACTCCCACCTCTCAATTGGTTTCGTGCTTTTGAATGTGCAGCAAGAAATCTTAACTTTACCATAGCCGCCCTGGAATTAGGGTTGACTCAATCAGCAATCAGTCAACAGGTCCGCCTTCTTGAACAAAAATTTGGCGTTCCCTTGTTTGTTCGGTTACCAAGAGGTTTGGCCTTAACAGATACCGGTCGAAGTATCTTACCGAATGTAAGCAAATCAATTAAAGGCCTAGCTCGCATAGCAGAGTCTTTTGAACCAAAACAGACAAAAAATACTCTCACAATCGCAGTGAGTATAAGCTTTGCACAAAGGTTTATCATACCCAATCTGTCAACTTTCCTCGCTAATAATCCAGACGCTCAAATTCGTATCAAAAGTGTGCTCTGGCCAGATGAATTTATGGCTTCGGATGCGGATATCGAAATCCGTTTTGGTTCAACTGAAACAGTAGGTCACAGTGCCAAAGAACTCTATCAAGATCGTATTGTCCTTGTGTGTGCTCCTGGATTACTAAGCAAAACACCCACCTGGACTGAAATTTGTGACGCACCGCGTATCCAGATCGTTGGCACATCCGAAACTTGGGAGAAATGGTCAGCTAATTTTAAGTTAGAACCACCAAGAAGTATTGCACAACTTGTTGACTCGCATGGGCTTGCTATCGACCTTGCTCGTAGCGGAACGGGTGTCGCCCTAACAAGCCATCTTCTTGCTATACCAGCTCTAATAGAGGGAACTCTTGTCATGCCGCTTAAAGAGAATATCATAGCCTCAGATCGTTATTTCATTTCCGTTAAAGAACCACAAAAAAATACTTTAGGTGAAAAATTTTGCCTTTGGTTGAATTCCGAAGTGTTTCAGGCATCGAAAAGTAGTCTCACTTTAAAGGAAGTTTCGAGTTCTAAAGTATAGACGTCACCACATTTCCTATCGATCTAAGATACTTATTTAAAAGTTGACAGGTGTTGAAACAAGTGATGAATTATAAATAGAAAATACATTACAAAACTTATACTGGGGAACTTTAATGTCTAATCTCCTTTCTGGCAAAACAGTACTTATAACTGGAGCTGCTAATGGGTTTGGAGCAGCATGCACGAAACTCTTTCACGAGAATGGTGCTAACATTGTGATAGCTGATATTGATAACAAAAGCTGTGAAGTTTTGTCTAATGAACTTGGGAATCGAGCCATAGGTTATAAACTAGATGTGACTGATAGTATGAATTTCCAAGAATGTATCTCGGAAACAATCTCTGCATTTGGACAGCTTGATATTCTTGTCAATAACGCTGCAAAAATCTTACCAGGGCTTACGGTAGATGAAACAAACAATGAAGACTTTGATGCCTTTATCGCCGTAAATCTAAAAGGGGCATTTCACGGTCTGAAGTACTGTTACCCACACTTAAAAAAGACAAAAGGATGCGTGCTCAATATTTCAAGCATGGCTGGTGTCACTGGACAAGCTAAGCATGCTGTTTACGCTGCTACAAAAGGGGGAGTAAATGCTCTTACGAAGGCGACGGCAGTGGATTGGAGTAACGATGGCATCCGGGTAAATGCACTTTGTCCATTAGCAATGTGGACCGATGCCCTAAGGGATTGGTTAAAAGAACAAGGTGATCAGCAAGAGATGGCAAACTGGTTAAATAACCTGTCGTCTTTAGGCTACACCCCAGAAGCTGACGAAGTCGCTACTTCCGCTTTATATCTATGCAGCGATTTAGCAAAATTTGTAACAGGCGTAATTCTACCAGTGTCTGGAGGCGGCGAAGTTGGTTATAAGGTAAGAGGATAATTTACTGATGAGTACAAAGTCACCTATCAAGCTGAATGAACTCGTATCACTGGGAAGAAATTTATAATGAAAATTACAAAGATTGAGCCCTTCATTCTCCATGTGCCCATAGCACAAAAGCAAATATCTGATGCTACCAATTCAATATCACATTGGGGGATAGTTGGTGCCAAAATCAGTACTGATAGTGGAATAATTGGATATGGTTATACAGCTACCCACGCAGAAGTAACGGGTGATCGTGCCATAGCCAACATAATTTCTAAAGCCCTTGCACCTCAGATAATTGGAGAAAATCCAATTGAGGTTAATATGCTTTGGCACAAAATGTATAATCAAGCTAATCTTAGATGGGTAGGACGTGCGGGCATAGTTCATTTGGCGATAGGAGCAATAGACGTCGCCCTATGGGATATTAGAGCAAAGTCCACTGGACAACCGTTATGGCAGCATTTAGGGGGGTCGACGTGTGAGGAACTTGAGGCCTATAATACAGATATTGGATGGCTCTCAAACCCAATAGACTCATTGGTCAGACAGTCCCAAAATGCTGTAAACGAGGAGGGTTTTAGGCGAATTAAATTAAAGGTAGGCCAAAAAAACCCTACAGCCGATGTCGCTAGGATCAAAGCTGTTCGCAAGGCCATAGGACCTGAAATTTCAATTGCCGTCGACGCTAACGGGAAGTGGGACCTCCCAACAGCAATCCGCTTCTGCAAGCAGGCAGAAGACTTAGATATATTTTGGTTAGAAGAACCACTCTGGTACGACGACGTTGAAAGTCATGCTAGGCTAAGTCAAGCTACTTCCATACCTATAGCTTTAGGGGAACAATTATACTCAATCGATGCGTTTACTTTGTTTTTTGAGAATAACGCGATGTGTTTTGCTCAACCAGATGTGACTCGCTTAGCTGGGGTCTCTGAATATCTAAGAGTAGCCGACGCAGCTTATGCTCGAAGAATGCCAGTCGCCGCTCATGTCGGAGATATGGGACAAGTACATGTTCATCTATCGTTTTTTCACGAGATGACTACGATGTTGGAATATATTCCTTGGATCGCTCACTGTTTTGAAGAACCTATAAAAGTCGAAAATGGTCTCTATGCCAAGCCTCAAATGCCGGGAGCAAGTACCACACTTTTAGCTAGTGCTGAAGAAGAATTTGGGGTCGCATTATGATAACCTAGTAATTGTTCCAAAACTGAAGGTTTTGGAGGACTAAAATTTTTAGAGTACCAAGACGCATCTAGAACGCCATAAATTTAGTATAAATAAGAACCTTCTGAGATGGTATCGTAGTGTCAATTTCTGAAATTAGTTTTCACGTATCATTTTAGGGACGGTACTTCGACAAATTCGTAAGTTATTGTTAAGCGGAATCTAACTATATTTAACTTAACGATAACCAGTGCAATAAGATCTAAAACTATAGGTGCGATACCCACAACCAGATAAAGGATAACTCATGACACTAGAGCTTAGCACACCAGCAGGTACTCCAATTTCTAAATTCAGTTTTGGCACTATGCAGTGGGGTGGGAAGGCAGACGCTTTCGACAGTCGTGTTATGTATGACGCCGCGCGCTCGGCAGGAATCAATTTCTTTGATACGGCTCATGGCTACACTAACGGCATATCTGAACAGTTATTAGGTAAATTCATAAAAGCTGAGAGAAATCAACTTTTCATTGCTACCAAATGTGCGTCAACTGGCGATTGCAGTCCAGAAAAAATTACCAAAGATGTTGAAGAGAGTTTAATGCGTTTAAATATGGACTGCGTTGATATGCTTTATATGCATCGTTGGTCAGATGAAGTTCCACTTGAAAAAACGTATGAGGCCCTTGCCAAGATGGTTGATACAGGCCGTGTCACCCACATAGGCGTATCTAATTATGCAGCTTGGCAAGTGATGAAAGCTGTTAGAGTCGCAGCGTCATTAGGGCTTAAAATTGAAATGTTGCAACCAATGTACAATCTTGTCAAGCGACAGGCAGAAGTAGAAATATTACCAATGTGTTTATCAGAAAATATTGCTGTTGCGCCCTATTCTCCACTTGGCGGAGGTCTTTTAACAGGTAAATATAATAATGGTGGCCAAGGTCGGATAACACATGACCCTACTTACAAGGCACGCTATGGGCAAAAGTGGATGTATACTGCTGCCAATGCCCTTGGCGATATTGCACGAGAAATAGGAGTACCCGCTATCACACTTGCTGTGGCTTGGGTCGCACGCAACCCAGCAATTACTGCTCCAATCCTTAGCGCTAGCGATTCAAAACAACTCAAACTTTCATTAGATGCAATCGATTTTCAGATGGATAATTCAATTTACGACCGACTGAGTTCAATCACCCCTACCCCTGCCCCAGCAACAGATAGGTCTGAAGAATCTTAGTTCTTGGTTCAATCAAATACTATTTAATTTTATCTTAGTAATTTACCACTTAAAGAACTATTTTGAAACTAAGCCAAATGTGAATTCTTTCCACTTTAAAGTCTCTGAAGCTGTTGGAACTAAATTTGACATGTGTCCTATTTAGAAATATTTCTAACTATTATCGAGCATAGTGGAGATGAAAATGTATTATCTCCGCTACATAAAAGTATTTAATTTGAAAATCGCTTAACGCAATCTTCATAAACAGTATCAGGATCAGTACCTTTTAGAAAGTCAGAACTAAAAGATAACGAGACCCCAACACGATTACCCTTTTTAGATCTTGTTAAATTAACCTCAGCATCTGGGGTTATTGCTTTTTTCTTCTCATCCAGACAAATACTTAAAATTTTCTCATTCGACAAAGTGGGCTTGTTCGTCGAACTACAACCTACAAGCAAAAAGCTGCTAAAAACTAATATAAGCGTAATCACAAAACTCATTTGTCTTTTTCCTAATTCAGCTTTTGGCCGTTTAAAATTATTATCATAGTGTAAAACCAGTTTGAGGCCTGCGTCGGCAAACCTAATACCACTAAAGTATACCATTTCACAATGCCACGTTGTAATATCGCGTTAAGTGAAGTTGGTTTAGCTTTGGCGACCGCAGGCACGTGCTCGAAGCTGCATCAATTTCGCATTTGCACCATAAGTAATTTTTTTTGACCTCCAGTTCTGTCGTATTAAGTTTTTATCCGCTATAATAGGAACAGTAATGATATCCATATTTTTCTTACATTTTAAAATTATTTGCGGTTATGAGGTTCCATAAAATCAATGTCAGGGCCTTTTGGAACTACTCTTGATGGGTTGATAGTTTCATGACTAGCATAATAGTGATTTTTGATATGCTCCATGTTAACTGTGTCCACAATGCCTGGTTGCTGAAAAAGATCACGAACGTAATTTGATAGGTTGGGATAATCGATTATACGACGAATGTTGCACTTGAAATGTCCAACATAAACGGGGTCAAAACGAATGAGGGTGGTAAATAATCGCCAATCTGCCTCCGTAATCTGATTGCCAGTTAGGTATCGTTTAGAAGAGAGTATATCCTCAAGCCAATCTAGAGTATCAAAAAGTGGTATAACAACCTCATCATATGCCTCCTGCGTAGTGGCAAACCCACACCGATACACACCATTATTTAGTGTGCGATAAATACGATCATTCAGGGAATCAATTTCTTGACGAAGTTCTTTTGGATAGTAATCTCCAGCATCTGCTCCTACATCATCAAAAGCGGAATTGAACATTCGGATAATTTCTGAGGACTCATTGGACACAATAGTTTTATTTTTTTTATCCCAAATTAAAGGAACTGTTACACGTCCAGAAAAGTTTAAATTCGCTTTAGTATATATCTCATGTAAGAAGCGAGCGTCGTTGACAGTATCTGGGATAACACCGTCAGCCGCATCAAATGTCCACCCATGATCTACCATATACCAGTGCACAACTGATACTGAGATAATACTCTCCAATCCTTTGAGAGCACGAAAAATCATAGTTCGGTGAGCCCAAGGACAAGCTAAAGATACATAAAGGTGATAGCGGCCAGGTTCTGCAATGAAACCACCCACCCCAGTGGAACCAGCGGTTCCATCCTTTGTAATCCAGTTTCGAAACTGTGCCGCTTTTCGTTCAAAACGACCACCAGTTGACTTGGTATCATACCAACGGTCAACCCATTTCCCATTCTGTAATAGTCCCATACTTTATCCTACCTGTTAATGATCTAAAGGTTTAATAAATCTATCGTTTCGAAGATCATTAAAAGCCGTTTGAAGTTCCTCTCTGGTGTTCATAACAATAGGTCCGTGCCAAGCAACAGGTTCTTTTATTGGTGTGCCAGCCACAAGTAAAAATCGCATGCCATCAGGCCCTGCCCGCACTGCGATTTCATCTCCTGTTCCAAATTGAACTAAAGTTCGATTTCCAGACATGTCACGAATATTAAGTTCTTGTCCTAAGACTTCTTTTTCCAAAAGAATGCCCTTTGGTGTAGAGGCATCTGCAAATTTTCCTGCTCCTTCAAAGATGTAAGCGAAGGTATTTCTATAGGTATCAACTTTAAAAGACTTTCTGAGGCCAGCTGGAATATTGATATCAAGATAGAGTGGATCTGCCGCAATTCCGTCAACGGGTCCTTTTTTACCCCAAAACTCGCCAGTTATAACCTTTACTTTTGTTCCATCGTCATCAATAATTTCTGAAATTTCTTTTCCTTGTACATCTTGATAACGAGGGTTGGTCATTTTAAGGCTGCCCGGAAGGTTCGCCCATAACTGAAATCCATGCATTTGGCCGCGAGCATTTCCAGTTGGCATTTCTTGATGCATGATGCCTGAACCCGCAGTCATCCACTGAACATCACCGTTTGATAATGTTCCACTATTTCCAAGACTGTCATTATGTTCAACAGAACCGTTAAGGACATATGTAATTGTTTCTATCCCTCGATGAGGATGCCAAGGAAATCCATTTTTATATGCGTCTGGAGTGTCATTACGAAAATCGTCAAATAAAAGAAATGGATCATGCGTTTCAGGAGCGTTAAAACCAAAAGCTCGATGTAAGTGAACTCCTGCTCCCTCCATAGTTGGAGTCGCTTCGCTCGTCGCAATTGCTGGCCGGATTGACATCTTTATTCTCCAATAATTAATTACTTGTACGTACTTTTAAACTCACAAAGCTTCTTCATTACTTGATCTAGCATCAATCGAATAATGTCCAGCTCCGTGAACCATTAAAAAGATAAACCACCAGCAATTGCTAGATTTCTCGTGAACCCATTTAATCCAATTTTTTAAAACTACCAAATAAATAACATTTTATTGGAGGAATCTACTAAGGCAGTAGCTTCTTAGAGCAAGAGCAAGAGCACCCGCCCAAATCCTCAACCATCACTACTTACGACCTCAGTCATAAATCGATCTCGTATCACAACAGGGTCTTTAGTAATTACGGGAACCTTTATGTTACCACTTTTACATTTACTGACTATAATTGTCATCTTTTTGCTATCAATCGCCAACTGCAAAGCCGTACCAGTATCTTCAGCTTGACATTCTAAAACATTTTCACAACCACATGCTCTCGCCACTGCACTTAAAGAAGTCTTTTTACCAGCATAAGTAGGTTGGTCACCTGTGGAACCATAACTCCCATTATCGATAATAAGCAGAATGAAGTTGTTTGATTCATTATTCGCAATTGTTGCCAATGTTCCAAGGTTAGTAAGAATAGAACCATCTCCATCAATGGAAATTACAGTCTTTTCTTGCGCTATAGCCAACCCAAGACCAATTGAAGAGGCTAAACCCATAGTGCCAAGCATATAAAAATTGCTAGCTTGGTCATCTATCATGTGTAGTTCTTGGCTTGGAAGGCCTATATTGCAAACAACAAGTTTATCACGAATAATTGGTGCAATAGCACGTAAAATATCAGAACGAATCATGTTAATAACCTCCCCAAAATGTTGCATCAGTTAGGATTGCTACGGGTTTATTACTCATGAATGTGTATTTTAAAATCGCGTCAAACTCCTCCTCGTCACCCTGATGATGGAAATGATAAGTTGGGATATTCAGTTGGGTAAGTAGTGCTTTCGTATGCACTGCCATTTCGACTTGGCATGCCACTGGCTCTTTCAACTCACCCCGATAAGAAATAAGCATAGGTAAAGGCATTCGATAAAATTGCGTTAACGTAACTAAAGTGTTCACTGTCACTCCAATTGCTGTGTTTTGCATGATTATAGCAGACCGCTTTCCTCCCATAAAGGCACCGGCACAA
>Ga0209223_10003744_pt1 | contig 14294 bp, 14 predicted proteins | sample COG_06_FD_184750 | JGI IMG/M metagenome (GOLD analysis project Ga0209223, IMG submission 184750) | Pelagic Microbial community sample from North Sea - COGITO 998_met_06 (SPAdes) (version 2) | ecosystem: Environmental > Aquatic > Marine > Neritic zone/Coastal water | place: Helgoland, sampling...
TGAAGTATCAAACATAAATTCAACACTTAAAAATTTAAGAGAAAAGAATTTTTGGGTTTATGGGTTTGATGCAAGAGGAGAAAAAGACTTTACTGATATTAAATGGGAAGGAAAGAATGTTCTTTTATTTGGATCTGAAGGTTTTGGTATGAGAGAGCATACTGGAAAATACACAGATTTTTTAGTTAAGATTGATATAAATAAGGATGTAGAAAGCTTAAATATCTCAAATAGTGCAGCTATAGTTTTTCATCATTTAAGTTATTTAAAAAAAAAAACTTTGTGAATTCTCATTATTCAAATTTTAGACTAATTAAAAACTAATAGTTCTATATTAATAATCATATTATTGATGACATGAATACCGTTAAGCTATCTATCGGATCATTAGATTGAAGATATAACTATTATTTATTTATATCTAAAAATAATTTTTTTTCTTAAAGGAGTCTCAAGGTGTTTAAATGAAATTATTGAGACGTATTGTAGTATCATAATAAATAATAAAAAAATGAAATAATTTTTAAATAAAAAAAAGTCCAAGAAAAACATTTCAAATATAATTAACATTATTAACTGAATTGGAAAATGAAGTAAATAAACAGAATATGATGTTGTGCTAATAATCTTAAATTTTTTAAAAAAATTTGGAAATGTGTCGTCAATGGCCGCAAAAAATAATATTAAGGAAATAAATAAAATAACCGTAGTTGGAAATAGATTGATCAAATTATTAAATTTGAAATAATCTAAATTAATAAAAATAATGCAAGTAATAAAAGATAGAAAGCTAGATATTAAAAGAATTTTTGGATATTTTCTAAATTTAAAATAGAAAAAAAAAATAAAAGAACCAATAAAAAAGTAAAAAATACACCAAGAAAAATTCATTAAAGCCAATAATTGAAGGCTTCCATTTAAATCACCAGAGTTAAGAGAGCTTAGTAAGGGTGAAAAAATAAAGTATGTAAAAAAAATGATGAACAGTGGTGTTAAATATTTAAATTTTCTAATAAAATATAGCAAAGAAAAAAAAAGAAAATATATGGGCACTTCAATTGATACAGACCATACTGGGGCATTAAAACTCCAGCCATTTTCAAATCCCCAATTTGATGCAAAGAAAATATTTAAAATAAAATGATATAAATCATATACTATTAATAAATTTGTATACTCTTGAGTATGATCAAAAATTATAAAACTGATAAATTGTATTACAGAAACTATAATTAGCGTTACAAAATGCAATGGGTAGAGTCTTGCAAATCTAGCAACAAAGAAGTTTTTAAAAGTTATGTCTCTTTTTAGATAAATATTAGTAAATACAAATCCTGATATAGCCCAGAACATCCATACAAAAGTTGGTGCAAACTCCCTCTTCATAACTAGGTAATTTAAAAAAAAATTATTATCTAATTCTGTGATCTTAAAATGTACTAAATAATGATAAAAAACTATTGCCATAGCTGCAACCCATCTTAAAAAATCTATTCCATAAAAATAATTAATCTTATTATTCATTTAAATTAATTTAGTTAAACTATAACAATTTTTATAGTTAAATTACATATTTGATCATATATAAAAATTTATAATTATGATAATTTAATTAAAAATAAACTTTTAAACAAAATTTGTAAAAGTCTTAATTATAAATTTTATCTTTCTTACTTCCCTAAATACTTGCTATTCAAATAAGAATCATGATAAAGTTAACTTAATAAGTTCACAAAAAATAATCATTAAATGAGTAAAAAAAATACAGATACACTTATTGAGATAATTAGTAAATCTCTCAATATAAAAAAAAATAAAATTAATGATAAGACTAATTTACAAAACCTAGAAGAATGGGACTCTTTAGGAGTCTTATCGGTAATGACAGCCCTAGACAAAAAGTATAAAGGTTTAATAAAAATTTCATCTTTTGATAAGGTTATAACAGTAGCTGATATTAAAAAATTACTAAAATAAAATAAGGCTAATATTTATTTTAAAATGTTCTCCAAAATAGACACTATTGAATATTACTTACCCAAAAGAAAAAAAATTACATCAAAAAATTTTGATAAGATATTTAATAAAACTGGCATCATGAACACAAGAGTGAGCAATACAAACCAAGATGTTATAGATCTTGCTTATAAAGCCTGTTTAAAACAAAAAAATAAATTAAATAATATTGATACTATCCTTTTTGTCACCCAAACGCCTCGTTATTTACTGCCTTCATGTTCGTGCATACTTCAAGAAAAATTAAAATTAAAAAAAAAAATTTATACTCTAGATTTAAATATGGGATGCTCAGGCTTCATTTATGGCCTTTCAGTGGCTGATGCTGCAATAAAAAGTGGAATAGGAAATAATGTTTTATTAGTTTGTGCAGACACATACAGTAAATATATTGATGAAAAAAATACTAATAGATATATTTTTAGTGACAGTGCTTCTGCTACTATAATTAAAAGATGTGATAAAAAAAAAATTTACGATTTTAGTTTTTACACTGATGGTTCTAAACATCAGTCTATTATTATTAATAAAGTAGACGACAACGAAAAATTTTCGATGGTTGGCAGCGAAGTATTTGCTTTTACATTGGAACAAGTGCCACTAAACATTAATAAATATTTAAAAAAGTATAAAAAAAAACTAAATTTCTATAAAAAAATATTTTTTCATCAAGCAAGTGGTATAATTTTAGAAAACCTAAAAAGAAAACTCAATTCAAATAATGTATATATCGATATAAGAGATATAGGTAATACAACATCATCTTCAATACCAATAAGCATAGCAAATGCAAAAAAAAGAGGGGAAATTAAAAATAATGATAATTTATTATTGTGTGGCTTTGGTATTGGGTTATCTATAGGAATCACAAGCATTAAACTTTAATATATGATTATAATTAATGGAATTAACTCTGAGATAATAAAAAAAATTCTTCCTAAATTTCTTAAAAAACACAAAATAATTGGAATTTATAATTCAATATATACCGGCCCAAGACACAACAAAAACTTAACTATTTTAAAAAAAAATCAAAAAAGTCTTAATAAGATTGAAGGTTTAATTAAAAACGAAAAAAAAATTACTTTTATAAACTTTGCAGCAAAAAGGGATAAAGGATTAGTTTTAAAATTTAATAAAAAAATTTTTATAGATACAATTCAAAATAACATAATCGACTCATTGAATATTTTAAAAATCTTATTGCCAATCATGATTAAGAATAATTTTGGCAGGATAATATTTTCAAGTTCAAGTACAGCAGAAAATGGATCTATTGGAAATATAGGATACTCATCATCAAAGTCGAGCTTAAAAGGTATAAGTGGAACAATAGCAAAAGAATATAAGGATTACAATATAACCTCCAATATACTATCTTTAGGTTATTTTAACTCTAGAATGTGGACATCATTACCTGAAAAAAATAAAAAAAATTTAATTTCGAACACTTTAAATAGAAAATTATGTGATGAAAATGCAATCTATGAAATTATTGAAACACTTATTAAATTCAATTCAATTAATAAGTCCACAATATTTATTGATGGGGGAAATTTACAAAAATAATGATTAAGATTGAATTAGAAAAAAATAAAGTTATTAAATTGAACACTAGTTCAAAAGTCTTTGTTCCTACTCAAACAACCCATTATTTATTAGAGGCTATTAAAGAAAATATTGATAAAAAAAAAAAATTAGAAGTTATAGACATGGGGTGTGGTAACGGTGTATTAGGAATTTCTTTGTTAAAAATGTTTAAAAATATAACCAGATTAGTTTTTACTGACATCAGTAAAGAGTCTTTAGAGGATTGTAAAAAAAATATTCAAATAAATAACCTTAAAAAAAAAAATTCTGATTTAATAATATCTAATGTATTTCAAAAAATTTCAATACAAAAATTTGATGTGATAATTAATGATATTTCTGGCATAAGTGAGCCTGTAGCTCAAATATCTCCATGGTTTGATAGAGTGTCATGTAAAAGTGGAAGAAATGGAACAAACCTTACTATAAATTTTTTAAAAAATTACAAGAAGTATTTGAAGAAAAAAGGTAAAGTTTTTTTTCCTTTAATTTCTCTTTCAAATGAAAAAATTATTTTTAGTTATCTAAAAAAAAATAATATCAAATATAAAATTATATTAGAAAAAAAATGGCCTATTCCTAAATCAATGATGAAACATAGTAATTTTCTTAAAAAACTTAAGTCAAAAAAATATATTAATTTTGATGAACAGTTTGGTCTAATTATAGCAAATACTAAAATAGTTTATTTGGTATAACCTTCAATTTGACAAATTACTTTAAAAATAGAGTTTTTTAACTAAACATCTTCAAAATTCCAAATTTAATTTTCTATAACTATCTAATGCCTGTTTTAATACATATTTCAGAGCCTAAAGGGAGCACATATTCATTAAAATTTTTTGGATTTTTTATAAGCCAATTAGGTTTTTTATCATGCCAATCTAACTGACTAAAATTATCATCGCTGTTTATAAAAATATTTATTTGCAAACCTCTATTTTTTAATGTGTGAAAAAATAATGACCAAAATGGTATTTTGGCTATTTCTTTTTTATCAATATAGAAATCTATACTATTTATTTTGAAGAATTTATTTTTTATGCGCAACTGACGTAAAGTATAATGAATAACTAATTTTTCATTTTTATCATTTTTATCATTTTTTTTTTTAATGTATTTATAATTTATATTATTAGTAAAACTATAATCAAATAAATCTTTAGGTTTTTTCACTTTGAAGAATGGAAATTTTGTTATGAAGCCTAATTGTATTTTTTTTACTTTCATGTGTTCCCAACCAACACTCTTCCAAATTTTATAAGCTATATAATTTGAAGAATAATTTGTAATTGTAAAAGCTGCTAAATCTTCAGTTAATATTCTTGCAAAGTTTATAGCAGGTATGCCTCTGTAACTTGGATCAGCATACATGCTACAAAGATTAATTATTTTCTCTTCATTGTTAAAATAATTACTTTGATCAAAAAGTAAAATAGCAATTTTCAATTCACCGTCTTCTTTGCGATAAGCTGCCATAGGTGCAAAGCTTGTTTGGTCTGAGAAGAAATGCATTATTTCATCACTTCTTTTTTTACTCCATTTGTAACCTGATTGAAGAAAACTTATAACAGGCTCAAGATCTAATTTATCATAAACATATGTTAATTTAAAACTCATTTTATATTCGAAATTTTTTTATTAATATACACAATGATTGTTATATATTTTTTCAAAAAAAGTTACATTAGTAAACGTTTATTTAAATATTTTTTTTAAAATATAAATCATGCCACTTGGTAATATTTTTTTTAAAAACTCTTTAGTTCGATATTTTCTATCAAATCTCTCTCTACCTACCCAATCGCGTATAAAAAGGTTTTCGCTATTTTCTATTAAATCTTTTTCTAAATTAACTTTATCTAAATAGTCATTTCTCACAAAAAATAAATTACCAGTATGTGCTACAGGTGTATATCCCTTGTTCGTTCCAACATTTATCATTGATGTAAAAGAATTGTATGTTCTTTTTTTTAAATTGTATCTTTCAATTTTACCTGGAAGAATATGTGATTGAATTTCTATAATAACAATCTTGGGCATATAATTTTTTAAAGATTCCCAAATTTCTAAATCATTTGAGTCTATGTCTATTGAAAGTATATCAAAATCTTTTTTTAAAAATGTATTAGAAAGTACAACATCTAAGAGGTTTTCTTTAGTGTCTATAAATGCTTTTACAGGGGTTATATTTTTATATATTTCGGCAGTTTTTAATAAATCTTTAAATCTTTTATCATTACCTTCTATAAGTACTGCTTTAGCTGAATGATTTTTTATAAGATTAAATGTATTTGAAAGATGAATTCCATCCCAGGCACCAAACTCACAAACTTCTAATTTATTTAACTTTAATCTTTTTAACAGTTCTCTAATTACTCCATCTTCTCCATTTTGTGAATAGTAATCACCTCTGAATTTTAGTAAGCCTTTGTTGGAAAATTTATAGTGTGGCTTTTTCATTATTATTATCGATACGAGTTCTGTATAACAATAATTTCAGTTGTAGTAAAACAAGATATTAAAAAAAATAAAAATTTATTTTATAATTTCTTACCTTAGTTAATTTACATTAATTTAAAAATTATCTTCATTAATTATAGTTGTATATGCTGGTATAACACCATTACATCAAAGAAATATGCCTCTAGTAACTGAAAAAGAAAGAATTAATTTTAAATGAAAACAATTGCTATTTAATTGAAGTAAGGCTTTTTTTTATATAATTATAAATACTTTGTAAAATAAGTTTCTAAAAATGTGTGAATGAATCAACAAAAAAAAAAATATTTTTTTTTATGCCTGTCAGTATTTTTAATATTTATTTTATTTTATTTTGACTTAATACATAAAACTTACGTAATACCCTTTGTGCCTGAAACAAACACTGAAGGCCTTTTAATTCACAAGACATGGTCTGAATTTAAATTTTTTGGTGATACACAAGTTATTTTTTTATTTGCTGAATGTCACAAAACTGGTCACGATGTATTTATAATCAACGAATGTGGTCTTAAATATGGAATTAGACATGAGGGATATCAATTTCAGTATGGTAGATCTCTACTATTGCTACCAATAATAGACATGGCTTATAGAGAAATCTTTTTGATTAGTTATGGATCATTGTTGATAGGCTTACTGATATATTTAGTATTTAAATTAATTAATCCTAAATCAATTTTTGAAAATATTTTTTGCGTTATTTTAATCGTGAATCCTACAACATTACTTTTATTTGAGAGATTAAATTTTGATTTACTAGTTTTTTTATTATTGGTGTTAATGATTTTTTTGAAAAAAAATTATATTATAAAAATATTAATAAATTTTTTTCTTTTCACTATAAAGTATTATCCGCTTTTGTTTGTAATAAATTTCTTTGTTGAAGATAGATTGGTTTTAAAGAGAAAATTATTTTACATTACTTTATTTTTATCTTTATCATTAATATTTTTTTTTATTAATTTTAACGACTTCATATTGATAAAAGAGAATGTTTCTAATAATGGACGAAATATTAGATATAACTTTTCCTTAAATGGAATGGGGAGGATTTTTGAATATACGTTAATAATGATCAATCAAATTTTTGAATTTTCTTTAAAAAATAACATTATTGTAACTAAAATTTTATTATTATCCCTGCTTATACTAATTTCATTCTTAAACTATTTTTTTTCAAATAAAAAAATTTTAATAAATAATAAATATAATTCTAGAAAAAAACTATTTTATGTATGTTCTAATACTTTAATAATTCTTTATATTCTATTTAATAATAACTACTTAAGAGAAGTTTTTTTTATAGGAGTGATTCCTTATTTGCTAATTATGAGTAAAAGTAACTGTTCATTTTCAATGGTTTGCTCTTCTCTAATATTTTGTAAATATTTATTTATGATTATAGTTTGGCCAAGTATATTATTTAATGACTTGGAGCTCAATTTATTAGGTCAATTTTTTATTGTGATAAAATTATTATTAGATTTTATAATAATATCTTTATTAATTACATATAACTTAAAAATGAATTTACTTATTTTTAAAGATTCATTGAAATCCATAAACTTGTAATTTATTAAATTTTCGTTATGTAAACTATAAATCAGATCTTGAAAATGTTGTTATTTTCCTAAAGCCTAGAAATAATATGAGATCCCTACTGAAAGCAGATCTCCATACCAATAGATTTGGCCAGAACAATCTATAACTCTAACAATTGGTGTGAGCCACAACAGCGGCGAGCATAACAATTAGGTTTTTTATCCATTGATTTAATTAACCTTTTGAAATAAAAATCACACAAGAAAAGTTTATGCCCTTGTAGCTCAGCTGGTAGAGCAATTGATTTGTAATCAATAGGTCCGCGGTTCGACTCCGTGCGGGGGCACCATCACTCAATAAAATCAACACTTATTATTTATACAAAAATTAATTTTAATTAGATTTAAACATAAATTTGAATAGCATTTTATTATTAAATTCTTTTTTGTTTTGTCTAATTGAATACAAGTATAAAAAATGATATTAAAAAATTATTAATGCCCCTTAAAATATTACACGTTAATTATTATGATAAGGTTGGTGGTGCAGCAATAGCTGTCAATAGGATTCATGATAGTTTTCTTGAAAATGAAATTGACTCTAAAATTTTAGTTGCTAATAAAATATCTACAAATAATAAGGTGATTGGACCATCTAGCACTATTGAAGAAATATTTTGGAAAGTAAGAATTTCTATTAATCGAAAAATAGAAAAATTTGAAAAAAAAAAATTATATGACTCAAATTCTTATAATTTGATAAAAAATAATTTTGTAAAAAAAATTAATGAAATTAACTGTGATATAGTAAATCTTCATTGGATTGGTAATAACTTAATTTCTATTAATGATATTAAAAAAATAAATAAACCTATAGTATGGACAATGCACGATATGTGGCCATACACAGGCTCTGAACATTACACATTCTCTAAAAGGTATGTAGAGGGGTATACTATAGAAAATAAATCAAAAGAAAATAAAGGTTATGATATTGAAAAATACTGCTGGGAACAAAAAAAACGACACTATCCAAAAAATATATCAATAGTAGCTACAAGCAACTGGCAACTAAATAATGTTAAAAATAGTATGTTATTTAAAAATAATATTATTGAAAAAATATTTTACCCAATAAATTTTAATGAATGGAAACCATATGATAAAAAAATATCTAGAAATTATTTAAATTTGCCTTTAGATAAAAAAATAATAGTTTGTGGTTCAGAAAACTTAGATATTCCTAGAAAAGGATTCAGTAAATTAATAAATGCTACTAAAAATTCAAACTTTAAAAAAAATTTATTAATAATATTTTTTGGTGATAATAAAAAAAAAATCCCAGAAGATGTAGAATATAAGCATTTTGGTAAAATAGAAAATAAGTCACTGGATATGAAATTTATATACTCTGCATCAGATCTAATGGTAGCTCCCAGTCTCCAAGAATCCTTTGGACAAACTGTGCTTGAAGCTTCTTGTTGTGGAATACCCTCAGTTTGTTTTGAAAAGACAGGTTTTTGTGATGTAATAAATCATAAAGATAATGGATATATAGCAAAATCGAATGATGATGACGACATGATAGAGGGAATTAATTGGTGTTTGAATAATTGGTCTAAAGATTTAGCTAAAAAAAATATAGAATCTTTAAAAGAAAAATTCAGCAACAAAATTATTAGTCAAAAATATTTAAACTTTTATAAGAAAATCTTAAATTATTGATTTTTTTTAATCAGTGCTTGTTTCTTTTCTTAACTGTTCAATTTTTATTTTATTCTGTAATGACTTATTTTTGTCATACATTAAGTTAAATCGAATTTTTTTATTAATCTGTATAGTAATATTTTTAGCATTTCTAACTTCGTGATTGTCTGCTACCGCACTGATTGGTCTTTTGTCAAAATCTAAGTTTTTAATGATTATTTTTGATTTATCATTTACTAATGTTCCCTTCCATCTTCTTGGTCTAAAGGCGCTTATGGGAGTTATAGCAAGTTTCTTTGAATCTAGATTTAGAATTGGACCATATACAGAAAGGTTGTAAGCAGTGCTTCCTGCAGGTGTTGATATAAGAACACCATCAGAAACCAGTTTTTTAATTATTTTTTTTTTATTAGTGTTAATTGAAATATTTACTGTTTGTTTGCTTTGTCTTAAAATAGAAACTTCATTAATTGCTATAGATTTTTTTATTTGATTTAATTTATTTGTAACTGTCATTTCTAAAGGGTTAATTGTAACTAAATCATTTTTAACTAAGTTTATAAGCAAATTTTTTTTAGAGAACCTGTTCATTAAAAAACCATAATTTCCAGAATTAATTCCATAAAAGGGTTTTCCCAAAATATGATGTTTTTTTAATGTTTTTAACATAAAGCCATCACCGCCTACTACAATTAATAAAGATGCTTTTTTAAGACTGGTTAATTGTAATTTTTTTTTTAAAAAAGATAAAATTTTTAATGAATTCTTATTAACGTCAAAAAAAATATAAACACTATTTTCCATAAGATTAATAGCGCCCTCGGCTGGACTCTAACTGGCACTCCAAAAAAGGCACAGATTTTAAGTCTACTGTTTGTGGTATTAATCTCACTACTGCTACCTTTGTTTCTTCATGTTGTATACAGTAAGTCAAATCGTAGACATTGTCGTAGACAAACAGTTCCTTATTAACTGCTACTTTCCATTTATTGGTGCCTTCACACAGAATCAAACTGGTGCTCTTAAAATACAAGGATTTTAATTCATTTGTGTCAATTGAAGTTATTGATAGTTCGTTCATTTAATTAAGTAAATTATTATAATTATTTATTTGTAATAATCCCTATTTCACCTGTTTCTTCAAGTGCTAATAAAACAGCATTTAGTTTATTGTGATATTTTATATCCCTAATTCTCTGACCAATATAAATTTTTTCAAAAAAAATAGTTTTTTCAAAATTGTCATCAAATTTCATACGATAAATAGACTGCCCCCATAATGAACTAATTAAAAAATTATCAATCCAAAAACTCGAAAAATTATTAGATATATAAATTAATTCTGAAATTCCAATAGCTTTCGAAAAAGCAAACAGGGGTTCTTGGAATCCATTTTTTTTGTGTTCTTTAAAAAAAATAGGTTGACCTTTTTTTTGTCCATAAGGTTCTCCATATGAAGCTTTCGGCCACCCATAATTTTTCTGAAATTCAATTTTATTTATTTCATCGCCGCCTCTAGGGCCATGCTCTGTGGAAAATATGGTTTCATTATAAACTAATAAACCCTGTGTGTTTCTATGCCCTTTAGAAAATTCTAATATCTGAGAAGTATCCAATGGTATAAATAAAATTTTCCCAATTATTGAGTCTTTGTGTTGTAGAGAAGAGCTATTTTCGCCTACAGTAAACAAAACACCTTCTACTCCATTATGTTTATATTGTTGTATTCTGCCACCGTGTGGTTGATAATAATTCTGTATTGAACATTCCTCAGAGGAATAAAATTTTTTAAAATTTAATTTTTTCTTATTTATTTTAGCTTTAGATATATTCCAATTATAACATCTATTATTACTGTTTGAAAAAGATACAAATAGCTCATCATTATAGACAAAAGTATCTAAAATTTTTTCTGCCCTCAGGTTTGAATCTATTTTGAGTGGGGTTAATTTTTTTTTGGTATTTTGAAGTTCACTGTAATCAAGGATATAAAAATTACCAGTATAGTCAGATAAAATTAAATCATTTTGATACACTTCAATATAAAAACTAAAAAAATGTGTTTGTTCAGAGTCGCTTTTTTTAGTTATATATTCAATTTTTCCGTTAGTAAGTTGAAAACTTTTATCAAATCTTATTTTTTTTTTTTCAAAATTTAAATTAATTAATTGGGTCTCAGGTAAAAACTTAACATTATAATCATTAAAAAAATTATTAAATATGTGACTCAATTTGTGACCGGAACTACTATTTTTTTTAATATTTCTTAATATAACTTTTGACTTTATGGAAAGTTTACTAAAAAAGTATTCATTTAGATTTAAAAAATTTACTTTAAGAGATAATAAAATAATTATTATAATTATACTTAACGAAATTAAAAAAAACTTAATTTTCATTTAGTGGTGCCCTCGGCCAGACTCGAACTGGCACTCCAAAAAGGCACGGATTTTAAGTCCGTTGTGTCTACCAATTTCACCACGAGGGCATTAATAAATTTCATAGTGTGTATGCTAACATTTATAATTTAACAAGAGCAATAATTAAATTTTTTATTTACCTTAAGAATATGCGTAATCATAGGGGTCTATATTAACTAAAATTGGTCAACAATTATCTATTTAGGTTTGAAATAATCCCTAGAGATCCTGAAGAATTGAGTCCTATAAATATCTTTTCATTTTTAGAGTCATATTTTAAATCCCTCACTCTTTCTCCAATAAAAATTTTTTCATTATAAATAATTTTATCAAAATTATTATCAAATCTAATTCTTAATAAATGATTGCCATTCATCGTGGAAACTAAAAAATTATTTTGCCACATTTCTGCAAAATTATTATCAAGCTTTATAATTTCAGCTATTCCAAGTGCATAAATAAATGAATAAATAGGCTCCTGAAAACCAAACTTATTATGACTCATTTTGTATAAAGTTTTGCCATTTTCGTTATATTTTGATCCATAAGAGCTATAAGGCCAACCATAATGTTCTCCTTTAATAATTTTGTTAATCTCGTCTCCTCCTTTTGGGCCATTATCTGTTGCAAGAATTACTTTTTCATCCACATAAAGACCAAGGCTATTTCTTAAACCCCGAGCATAAATTTCAAAATTTTTATTTTGTTTATTAATAGAAACTATATTTCCAAATTCATCATCAGATTCTGTTTCCAATTCAGTCAACTCTTTGTGGACTTCACCATTTGCAGCCTTATTTGAAAAAGTAACTAACAAAACTTCTTTTTTATCAGTTTTTAATTTTTGTACTCTGCCAGCATTTGTATCTTTTGACACACATTTAACTATACTTTTTGTATTAAATACTTCTTCAAAAGAAATAGAGTTAAAATTAAAAGATCCAACTAATAATTGTATCTTTTTACAATTATCTATTATTTCATGTACTAAAATATAAATGTTTTGACCATCTACAAAAATATCACTTAAAGCTGAGTCTGTTAAATTTTCTGGTGGAATTAAATCATACAAATTTGTTTTTAATTCTTTAAAGTTTATTTGTTCTTCATCTTTGTTAATAACGGTATCAATTCGTTCAATATAAAATTGGCCATTGTTAGTAGCTATAATCAAATAGTTGTTAATTAGTTCAAACGAGTATCTATAACTAAATTTAGATTTTTTTAAAAAATTAAGTTTAACTTTTTTTAAATCAATGTTGTTAATAAATTGTGTTCTAGGCAGAAATTTAACTAAATAATCATTATTATAATGTGCAAAGAGATTACCATCAACGTTTGTTATTATTCTAATAAATGTGGATACATCAGGGTGCAGATTTAATGAAAGATATCTTTTAATAGAATAAAATGTATTAGTTTTTTTTATAGTTTCATTATTTATGATAATTAAAAATAATAATATTAAAAAAGATAATAAAGTGATAAATATTTTTTTCATAATACCCTATTAACCTTTCAATGCCTTTTTAAGACATTCTTTGTCTAAATTGCAATCTTTGTAGCCTTTTTTAATAATATTAAGATAGCGTTCTGATGGAAAGGTAAAATTAGTTTTTTTTGTCATTGTATAGGTCATTACTTTCTTACCATAATAAGTAAAGTAATACTTTTTATATAGAACTGGGTAGTCCTCATAAATATCTAATTTTTTTTCATCACTTTTAGATATTTCAAATAACGCACCTGGAACTAATGAATTATTTTTAGGTTCTATATCAGCCGCTCTGTATTTGCTTCTAAAAGTTAATTTAAAATCTTTAAGATTAATCTTTTTTAAAAAAACACTATCTTTGCATCTTCTTTTCATTTGAAAATGATTTAAATTACTACCATAAGCAAAATACAGCATTTTTATTATCTAATAACTACTTCTATTTTTTTTTGATTAACAAATTCTAATATCTCAGTACTACATTTGTCGATTTTTTTTTGGTCTTCTGATCGTATAACTATAGACACTCCTAATTTACCTGCCTGAAAAAAAGGGTAGCTTCCTATTTCAACATCTTTATTGTTGTCTTGAACGTTAGTTAAAGAGTTTGCAATTTCACTTTCAACAGTTTTTAAACTTATAGTGTGACTTAATATAGGCTCTCCTCCAATTATTTTGTTTTTTAATCCACCTAACATTGACTTTAAAATTGACGGCACTCCAGGTAAACAAAAAACATTTTCAACATAAAATCCAGGGGCGCCACTTGTTGGGTTAAGAATTAAGTTGGCATTTTTTGGCATCCAAATCATTTTCTGTCTTCCTTCATTAAATTCTCCAACTTTATAATACGCCTCCAATATTTTAAATGCCCCCTGATGAATCTCATACTTAAGGTTAAATGCTTTTGATATAGATTGAGCGGTAATATCATCATGTGTCGGACCGATACCTCCAGTTGTAAATACGTAGTTGTTAACTTTTCTTAAGTGGTTAACTGTTTCAACAATAGTGCTCTCA
>Ga0209223_10003748_pt1 | contig 14283 bp, 13 predicted proteins | sample COG_06_FD_184750 | JGI IMG/M metagenome (GOLD analysis project Ga0209223, IMG submission 184750) | Pelagic Microbial community sample from North Sea - COGITO 998_met_06 (SPAdes) (version 2) | ecosystem: Environmental > Aquatic > Marine > Neritic zone/Coastal water | place: Helgoland, sampling...
TCTTCAACTGCTCGAAGTGTAGATTGGTAATTGTCAGTATTCAATTTCATTGACAAAAACCCGCTACTATTTCCGAGTCGCATAATTACAGGCGCTATCTGATTTTTCAAGGACTCAAAATGAAAATCCTTCACAATTCCGATTACCCTAAATGGTGTTAGCGCTTCTGGAGAGTCCTCAAACATACCTATAATGGCATTATCAAGGTTTTCAATTCCAAATTCTTTAGCTGTCCGCTCATTGATTACCATGGCCAACGAATCGGTACCAAATTCCTTAGAAAAAAACCTTCCCTGAACCAATTCCATACCAAAGACATCGAGGTATTCATAATCAACGCGCCAGTTTTGGGTAACCTGACCTCTTTCTTGATCAATCACCGCATCTGGAAAAGACACTGTAGATGACCTATTACTCGCTGTAGGCAAAAATCCCGTGTAAGAAGCATTAATGATATCAGTATTTTGAAGCAAAGTATTTCTCATCGCTTCCTTATTGGAGCCTAACATGTACGCATTGTGAAGCACCAAAACTTGGTCTTTTTCAAAACCTAATTTTTTGTTCTGTATATAGGAAAGTTGGTTAAGAATACTAAACGTGGCTATAGTTAATAAAATGGAGATAAAGAATTGAAAAGTCACCAGTACTTTCCTAAGTCCTCCACTTTTCATTCCCAAACTCAAATTTCCTTTCAATACTTTTGCCGGTGAAAATGCCGATAAGAAGAAGGCTGGGTAAAGGCCGGCAAGAATACCTACAACTAGTGAACCGCCTAACACTAAAGGCAAATTATTTAAGAAATCAATCGACATTTGACGGTCTGAAAAATCATTAAACAATGGAATAATTAATACAGCCAAGCTTAAACCAAGCAATCCTGAAATCATCGTTATAAGAACAGACTCTGAAATGAATTGGTTAATAATTTGGTGACGATAGGACCCCATCACCTTTCTTAGTCCAACTTCTTTGGCTCTATTCGCAGAGCGAGCTGTAGACAAGTTCATAAAATTGATACAAGCAATCACCAAAATAAAAGCTGCAATTGCCGTGAATACATATATGTAGGTGATGTCTGCTTCTGGTTCAAAGCCACCTTCATAATTGTCAGATCTCAAATGAACATCTTCAATAGGTTGTAAGAAATATTTGAAGGAGTTACCTCCTGCTTCAAATTGCTCAAATGTCATGTCCAAATAAAGTTTCAACTCCGCTCCCATTTTATCGATTGCGATTTCATTGATTTGAGTTATTACTTGATCGACAGGTGCATTTTCATTAAGAACAAAATAGGTTACATAATTCTGATTTAACCATTGCTGGTCATTGTACTCATCCTCTCTTGTAATGAAAGACAATATCATTTCGAAATGAAATTGTGTATTGTCTGGGATGTCTTTGTAAACACCTGTAACTTCAAAATCTAAGTGATCATCTAGCTTAATCCGCTTCCCAATTGGATCTTCATCTCCAAAGTATTTTTTTGCTGTTGACTGACTCATCACCAAAGTATTCTTCTTATCAAGCACATCAGCTGCGCTCCCCATGATTAACGGTACAGAAAAAACTTGAAAGAAAGTTTCATCAGCATAGGCTATCCTATTCTCGTTAAAAACCTTGTCACCCGACTTAACAACCGAATTACCAATATTCCGGAATCGAACTACTTCTTCAATTCCTGGGATTTGGTCTCTGAATGTGCGACCTGCAGGGGAAGGGAATTGTACACCGCTGAATTCCTGCCCGTTGAATGCTCCTTCGGTTACACCGCGGTACATCTGTTGATATCCCTCAAAATGTTTATCAAAACTTTGCTCATAATTAACATATGTCATTATGAGCAGGCAGCATGATATGCCAATTGCGAGACCGGTAATATTTAAAAAGGAGAAGAATTTATCTTTCCATATGCTTCTAAAAGCGATTTTGAGGTAATTTTTGAACATTGTATCGTATTTTGAGTTTGACCTTCCTGAATGAATTCAGGATCCTTTGGACAGAAGACGCGATAATGTCCAGCGATGTTGCATCGCTAAAATTCTTTTTCTAAATGATTAATCCATTTACCATCTAATGTCAGATAGGATTTCATCAGGTTCGCTGTAAGACAAGAATGAATTGGTAAGACGCCAATGACATCTCCAACTTCAATAGAATTGAAAATTTCTGAATTAACAGACATAATACCATGCTCTTGTGACAATGCAACAAGTTTTATTCCTTCAATTATAGGTGACCAACCATTTTCGTTTAAGATTACTACTTCACCAAAAAACTTATTCTCATCACTATCGAATAAATGATCTTTTGAAAAGTGAACAGCCCCACCATGAATAACAATTTCATTTCTCTCCTTATTTTTAGCAACAACAGGGCAAGCCATTGCTACTGCGATTTGGTCTTCAGCACAAACACCCAAATAATTCATGACCAAATCGTTAAAAACAAAATTTCCAGGCCCTATTTCATCTATACCATTCATGTCTTCAACAACTGTGCAACCTGGTGTATCACCCATTCTTAGCTTCAATGTGGGATTGATTTCTATCAATTTAGCCTTGACTCCGACTAATTTACTTTTGACATCAGCCCAGATCGATTTGATTTTCTCAACAGAACTGGCATGATAGGTATTCCCAGGATGGCAATACAACCCATAAAACCCTAGATTTTCGGCTGAATTAATATTGGATACAATAGCTTTGATCATATCAATCTCTTCAACCGGCACCCCTGTACGATTGTAGCCCGCATCCATTTCTATTAAAATTTTTGCTCTACCTACAATTTGATCATCAAGCTTTGAGACAACATCCGGAGCAACTATCAATAAAGTTAAGTCCACCCCTAAATCGATAATTCGATTAATTCTTTCAATTTCGAGTACATTAACTGGAAATGCCACGGTTATGTCTCGCCAACCGTTATTCGCAAAATACTCCGCCATTTTAAGAGACGAAACTGTGATTGCCTGAATCCCCAATGCGCTAAACCATTCCCCTATTTCTATTGATTGGTGTGTTTTAAAATGTGGAAAAAGTTTGACATCAAGCAATTTGCTCCTATCAAGCATCCTTTCAATGTTGGTTTTACACTTTTGTTCGTCAAGAAGAAGTGTTGGACATGAAATATTCATAGCGTTGAATTTTATACAAGGATAAGCAAACGTACTAACATTAGCACACAACCTTTTTCAATTGGTACTCGTAAAATAGATTACATTATGATATCATTTTAATATCACTTAACTTTATAACTATGAGCAGAGAAAAAAACTACAGCCCCAAATCAGGTTTCCTAATGCTATTTGTTGCATTTCTATTCTTTTTTGGAAGCATTGCTGGATTGATAATTACTAGAAGCCCAATTTCGGGACTCTTTTTACTCTTCTTCTTATTCATGCTCCCAGGTTTTTTTATAATCAACCCAAACACGTCGAGGGTATTAATCTTTTTTGGCGACTACAAAGGAACTGTCAAAAAGAATGGTTTTTTCTGGGTTAATCCATTTTATGTCAAAAGAAAAATTTCCCTTAGAGCTCACAACTTCGACAGTGAGCGTGTTAAGGTTAATGACAAGTTGGGTAACCCAATTTTGATCAGCGTTATTTTAGTTTGGCAAGTAGAGGACACCTATAGGTCCGCATTTGAGGTCAATGACTATGAGCATTTTGTAAGGGTTCAAAGCGATGCCGCTGTCAGGAAGCTAGCAGGTATGTATGCATATGATGATTTTGAAGATGATACTGAAATCACATTAAGGTCAGGAATGAATGAAGTAAATCATGCCCTTGAAGAAGAATTAAGAGAAAGGCTCTCAATAGCCGGAATTCACGTCATTGAGGCCCGAATAGGCTACTTGGCCTATGCACAAGAAATTGCAAGTGCGATGCTACAGCGGCAGCAGGCAACTGCAATTGTTGCTGCAAGACAGAAAATTGTTGAAGGCGCGGTTGGTATGGTAGACATGGCTTTGGAAGAACTAAGCAGCAAAGAGATAATTGAATTAGATGATGACAAAAAAGCCGCAATGGTTACTAATTTGATGGTGGTGCTCTGCTCAGATAAATCTGCATCACCAGTAATTAATACAGGCACTTTAAATCATTAAAATTATGGAATACAAAATCGTTAATAAAAAGACATTTGAGAAAAACGAAGCTTTTGAAAAAAGGTTAAATGCGATGGCAGCGCAAGGCTGGAGAGTGGTCACCTCTTTTACAAGTGATGGCCATTTGGTAATGAGCAAAGAAAAGCACTAACAATGGCTAAGAAAAAACCTTTTGTTCTAAGGGTAGATCCCGATTTATTGGCGGCTGTTGAAAAATGGGCTGCTGATGAATTTCGGAGTACTAATGGCCAGATGGAATGGATAATCAACAAAGCACTCAAAGATTCTAATAGGACCAAAAAGAAAACATAATGGAACACAGAAACTATAAATGTCCGAAATGCAATAACAGTCAATATGAGACAGATGTGATGTCGACAACTGGAGGTGGTTTGAGCAGAATATTTGATATTTAAAGCCGTAGATATACCACCGTTTCTTGCACCCACTGTGGATATACTGACATCTATAAAAAACAGAAAGGCTCCACTTTGGAGAATATTTTTGATCTTTTCACCACCTAGAACAACAAGTGACTTTTTGAGATTTAAGATCTTATTATGGATGAATTACTATTTGCTCATATTACAGTTGCTGCTAGTGTTATTTTAGCTGGGCTGCTTAGCTTTTTAATAAAGCCAGAAAAACCAAGTCTGATAATGGGGTTTAGAACAAAAAGGTCTCTTAAATCAGATGCAACTTGGAAGTTTTCCAATGATCAATTTGGAAAATTAATGCTCTGGAATTCTCTGGTTGCAATAACAATCCAAATTTTTACCTACTTTACTGTAACGAGTCTAGCGTCATTATTAATTACAACCGCAGCCCTTACCATTGGCGTAGGAGTCTGTTTCATATTAACAGAGAATCAATTAAAAAATAACTTTAACGAAGAAGGTGAATTCAAATACAGCTCTAAGTTTTAATTCCAGAATGATTCAATTTTATAATCTAAATTCTGGTGAGCATAATTAGAGTCAAATCTATTTACTCGCCTTAATGACATTAAAAAAATTGACCTATTTGAATTTAATGGCCCAAGTAAAAATTCTCGATTCAAATTCCAATGTTTGAAATAGGCTTTAAATTCTTAAAATTCTGTATAGTAGGATCACTAGGCTTAAGCATTGATTTTGGAGCGACTTACTTGCTGAAAGAAAAAATCAAAATCAACAAATATGTCTCTAATTCTATAGGTTTTATATTAGCAACCTTTTCCAATTACCTATTTAACAAGTACTGGACTTTTAAAGACACTGATCCAGACGCATTAATGCAATTCACTAAATTTGTTAGTGTGTCATTTGTTGGACTTGGATTTAGCAATATGATCATCTATTTATTAATCAATAAAAAAGGTGTCAAATTTTACTGGGCGAAAATAATAGCAATTGGCGTTGTTGTATTATGGAATTTCATTGTCAATTATAACTACACATTCTCAATATGAATATGAGCCTTAGACATTTGCATTATTTTGGAATCATCATAGTCTTACTTTGCAGTTCTTTCGATGCCTTTTCGCAAGAAACGGTTGCTCGCACTTCGAAAATATCTACACTCGGTTTAGAATTACAAGGTTATCCTGCAGGGATAATAACACAACTTAGGGTTGGATTTCAAGCAAGTCCTAAAAGTGAGTTAATCGGAAGTTTGGGTTATAACATTGCTAGAAGACAAGATTTTGGAGTACATGACAATGAAGAAGGCGGTGGTCTTGGTTATGCCCTTGCTTATAAGCAATATTTTAAGGAAGGACTAAAGGCATGGTTCGTCGAAGCTCAAACGAGTTTTTGGCAAATGGACATTGATTGGACGGACAACAACCCATCAAATTCTGGGTCAACTTATATCACAGTATTCCAACCTACAATTGGTTTTGGTTACGATTTCCAATTGAAAGGAGATCGCTTAAAAATTAGTCTTAAGGCTGCTTTTGGTTCTGAAATCAACATTAATACGCAAGGAGAAGATGTTGGAGAAGGTGGAATTTCCCTTTTTGGTGCCTCCCTCGCTTACAATCTCAATTAAATACTTTCTTCAATAAATCAGTTGTCCGTGCTGCTGGATTATCTCTAATATTTAATTCTTCCTTTGCTATCATCACAAACAAACCGTCTATTGCTTTAGAAGTCGCATATTCCGTTAAGTCTGGGTTAATCTTTTTCACAAAAGGAATCTTGTTGTAATTCGTCATTAAAGTTCCCCAATGTTTAGTAGCTCCGACTTCATCTAAAGATGCCTTGATTATTGGGCTAAACTTATTTTGGAGTTCGGTCGTGGTTTCACGCTGTAAAAATTGAGTAGCCGCATCTTTCTCTCCTGCGACAATATTCATAGCATCTTCAATTGTCAATGCATTAATTGCGCCAATAAAAAGGTCCTTTGCTTCAATTGCTGCTTTTTCTGCCGCTCTATTAATTGATTCTATAGCCTGATCAACTTCATTACTTAATCCAATCCCTCTTAATTTATTTTCTACACCCTTGGCTTCAGGCGGGAATGGGATTTTAATTTCAGGATTCTCAAAATACCCATCAGCAACAGAAAGTAAATCTACACCAGTAGATGTTCCTTGAATCAATGCTTCTTTTAAAGCGGAAGCTGCTTCCTCAACTCCAAACGCTCCCTTTTTTCCTCCTAGGAGTCCCTTCGCCTTTTTTAATAGCTGCGCATCAGCTTGGAATTGAATAAAGAGAATGGCGACCAGAATATATGTGAGTTTTTTCATTTTCAATTTTTCTTATACAACGTAAAAACGATCAAAAAGACTGCCACACTTATACGTTTTTTAGAAAAAAATGTTAATTCAGAAATTAATGACTCAGGTTAAGTCAAGCCCCAATTTTGAGAACCTTTTGGTTTTCGGTTATGGCATCCACCATTTTCACATAGGCCACGCGCTCACCAGAAGCAACAGATTCGTAGTAGTATATCAGTCCCTCCAAAACGACTGTGCACTCACCTAATTCATACCGCAATGACGTCACTTTATCCCCTTCATTAATTGGGTTGCCATTTAAGTCCATCAATTTGGGTGGCTGCTTTTCTTTTGGCTTTCTCTTAAATAATCCGAACATAATCTTTCTTTGAAGTGCTAAATATAATCTGTGGTACTGATTTAATTTGAATAATGATAAAAATGATTAACAGTGCCCCTAAAAACATTAATTTTGCACAATTAAACAAGGAAAACTGTTTAGCGGTAATGGCAGAATATAATCATCGGGAAATTGAGCCTAAATGGCGAGAGAATTGGAGATCAGAAGAAACTTACAAGGCTTCTATAGATAAAACTAAACCAAAATTTTATGCATTGGACATGTTCCCCTATCCATCAGGAGCAGGTCTTCATGTTGGACATCCATTGGGATATATCGCATCAGACATTGTCTCACGTTACAAACGTAACAAAGGCTTCAACGTATTGCATCCTATGGGTTTTGATGCCTTCGGTTTGCCAGCAGAGCAATACGCTATCCAAACGGGTCAGCACCCTGCTATCACGACTAAAGAAAACATTGATCGCTATAAAGAGCAGCTGAAAAATATCGGATTTTCATTTGACTGGGATAAGGAAGTTCAGACTTGTGACCCGGCATATTACAAGTGGACCCAGTGGATTTTCTCTAAGATTTATGATAGTTGGTACAACCATGATGCAAAAAAGGCAGAGCATATCGATTCACTAATTGCATATTTTGCAAAAAGCGGAAATATGAATATTAATGCTGCTTGCGATACTGATACTCTTATTTTTTCTGCTGATGACTGGAACAGTTGGTCTGAAAAAGAACAGCAGTTAATACTACTTAAATACCGCCTTACTTATCTTTCTGAAACTGCTGTAAACTGGTGTGCAGAGTTGGGTACAGTGCTTTCAAATGATGAAATAAAGGATGGTTTCTCTGAGCGAGGAGGTTTTCCTGTTGTAAGAAAGAACATGAAGCAATGGAGCATGCGAATTACCGCTTACTCAGAAAGGTTGCTCCAAGGACTCGAGACCATCGATTGGTCTGAACCAATTAAAGAAATTCAGCGCAATTGGATAGGAAAATCCATTGGTGCCGAAATGGCATTTCCTGTTGAAAATTCAAACATTAAAATTGAGGTTTTCACAACGCGAATTGATACCATTTATGGTGTCACATTTTTATCATTAGCACCGGAAAGTAGTCTGGTTGATGAATTAACTACAGCAGATCAAAAAGAAGCTGTTTTGGCTTATGTTCAAGTAGCCAGTAATCGTTCTGAAAGAGATAGAATGACAGATGTCAAAAGCATCAGTGGAGTATTTACAGGAAGCTATGCTACCAATCCATTTAATGGTGAGCGAATTCCAATCTGGATAGCAGACTATGTATTAGCAGGATACGGGACAGGTGCTGTTATGGCAGTTCCCTGTGGTGATCAAAGAGATTATGATTTCGCCAAGCATTTTGACTTGCCAATTGTTCCTGTGATGAAGGATGTTGATATTTCCGAACAAGCGGATGCATCAAAAAATAGTACTTTGATCAATTCAGATTTCTTGAATGGATTAGGTTATGAGGAAGCCATTTCAAAAGCGATTGAATTTCTTGAAGAAAAAAGCCTTGGTAAAGGCAAAATCAACTACCGCCTAAGAGACGCCATTTTTGCGCGTCAACGTTATTGGGGAGAACCAGTGCCGGTCTATTTCAAGGATGATGTTCCTTACTTAGTAGAAGAAAGTGACCTGCCAGTAATTCTGCCAGAAATTGATAAATACTTACCTACGGAGGCAGGTGATCCGCCTTTAGGCCGAGCACAAAATTTTGTCTACTCACCTCAAGGAAGTGATGAAACCTACCCTATAGAAATGAGTACTATGCCTGGTTGGGCGGGCTCAAGTTGGTACTGGTACCGCTATATGGATGCTCAAAACAGTGAAGCATTTATAGACATAGAAGCGCAGGAATATTGGCAAAATGTGGACCTCTATATTGGTGGGTCTGAACATGCAACTGGTCATTTATTGTATTCTCGTTTCTGGAATAAGATTCTATTTGATTTGGGTTTTGTTAATCAAGAGGAACCCTTCAAAAAGCTAATCAACCAAGGAATGATTCAAGGCCGCTCTAACTTTGTGTATAGAGTAAAGGGCACCAACAAATTCGTTTCAAAAGGATTAGTGGAGAATTTTGACACCTCTCCGATGCATGTAGATGTGAATATTGTCTACAATGATGAATTAAAGCTCAAAGACTTCCAATCATGGAGGCCAGACCTTAAGGATGCTGAATTCGTTTTAGAAGATGGTAAATACCATTGTGGTTGGGAAGTTGAAAAAATGTCGAAATCGAAGTATAATGTGGTCAACCCAGATGACATTATAGAACGATATGGTGCAGATACCTTAAGGCTTTATGAGATGTTCTTGGGACCATTGGAACAGTTCAAACCATGGAATACTAATGGTATTGATGGGGTTCATAAATTCTTAAAAAGACTGTGGCGTCTTTTCCATGATGAGCAAGGCAATTTGAATTTGTCTGAAGCAGCAGCTTCTCCGGCAGAGTTAAAAGCTTTACACAAAACCATCAAAAAAACAGAAGAAGATATTGAAAAGCATTCTTTCAATACACCAGTAAGTGCCTTTATGATTTGTGTGAACGAATTGACAGCTTTAAAAAGCAACAACAGGGCTATTTTGGAGGACTTGACAGTTATCTTATCTCCTTACGCACCACATATCTCCGAAGAGTTATGGCAGTTATTGGGCAAAAATGGTAGTGTGGCATTTGCGCCATTTCCATCATGGAATGAAGATCACTTAACCGAGAACAGCCATGAATATCCTGTTTCGATCAATGGGAAAATGCGTACTAAATTGAGCTTCCCAGTTGAGGCTTCAAGAGAAGCAATTCATGAAGCAGTAATGACAGATCAAGTTGTTCAAAAATGGTTAGAGGGTAAAGCACCCAAAAAGGTCATTATCGTACCGAAGAAGATTATCAACATAGTCATTTAATTGATTCCATGAATAAAAAAGACAGTCAGGCCATTCTTAAAAAATTAGGAATTGAAGTGCTTAATCCGATGCAAGAGGAAGCTGGTAAAGCCATCACTTCAAATACTGATGTACTTTTACTTTCACCAACAGGAACTGGAAAGACTTTAGCCTTCTTGTTGCCTATAATCGCATCATTAGATCCAGGTTGCTCCGAGGTACAAGTATTAATAATCGTGCCGTCTAGGGAATTGGCGATTCAAATAGAACAAGTGGTTCGAGAAATGGGAACCGGCTACAAGACCAATGCAGTTTATGGTGGTCGGGCTGGTGCTAAAGACAAAATCGAACTTAAACATAGACCAGCAATTCTCATTGGGACACCTGGTAGACTTGCAGATCACCTTAGACGAGAGAGGTTTCCCGTGGATCATATCTCAACTTTAGTTCTTGATGAATTTGATAAATCTCTTGAAATTGGATTCGAAGCAGAGATGCAAGAAATTACTGATGAATTAACTTCAGTTAATAAACGAGTACTTACCTCCGCTACTCAAGGAGTGGAAATTCCTTCATTTTTAGGTTTCGGCATCCCAAAAGTCATCGACTTTTCAGAAGAAGGTGTTTCACAACTGACAGTTGAATTAGTAATCTCCCCTTCGAAGGACAAATTGGGAACATTGGTTGACTTACTGTGCAACATTGGCAATCAGCCAGGCATCATTTTCTGCAATTTTAAAGACAGTATTGAACGCGTTAGTGAGTTCCTTACTAAAAACAATATCAGTCACGGCTGTTTCTTTGGTGGAATGGAGCAAATGGACAGAGAGCGCGCTTTAATTAAATTCCGTAATGGAACGCACCAAATCCTGATTGTAACTGACTTAGCAGCCAGGGGAATCGATGTACCCGAGCTCAAGTTCATCATCCATTACCATTTACCCCTAAAAAGTGAGGAATTCACGCACAGGAATGGGCGAACGGCTAGAATGAACAGTGAAGGAACTGCTTATGTACTTAAATGGGTAAGCGAAGATTTGCCTGAATTCATACTGTCTAAAGAGGTAAAAGCATTAGTTCAAGTAGCTCCTCCTAAACCATCCAAATGGGAAACATTATTCATCTCAGGGGGAAGAAAAGACAAAATTTCAAAAGGAGATATTGCTGGCTTATTTTTCAAACAAGGGAAGTTGAAAAACGATCAATTGGGAATGATTGAACTCAAGCAGGATTGCGCATTTGTTGCAGTGCCTAAATCAGAGGCTACATGGGTTATCCAACAGGTGAACAATACCAAATTGAAAAAGAAAAAAGTTAGAGTGAGTATAGTTTAAGGATCTCAAAACCTTTGAGTAAATTCATATTTGGATCAACCAATACTCAAATGGATCGCAATAAATTCCTCAAAAATGCTTTGGTAATCGGCAGTGCATCAGCACTTAGCTTAAATCAATTCACAATATCGGCATTGGTTCAACCTAAATCTAAGAAGCCATTTCAAACTAAAAAACGGATCACACTCAAGGAAGCGGGGCCAATGATTCCACCTGTTCCTGCTGTACTATTAACTGTCAAAGGTGAGAATGACATTAAAGATGAAATTAGCGTGGCCTGGACTTTTGTGGTAAATGGGAAGCCTCCACAAATAGGAATTAGTGTTGAGGATGTTCATGTCTCCTTAGGTTTCTTAAAAAAGCATAAAGAATTTGTTCTGAATGTACCCACCGCAGCTATCATAAAGGAATTTGACAAAGTAGACATGAACTCGACAAAGACTGGAGATAAGTTTGCGTTTTCTGGACTGACCAGAGGCAAAGCTACCATCGTTGAGGCACCCACTATAAACGAAGCACCTATCCAATTGGAATGTAAGGTGATAAAGGAAATTGATATTCCTCCTATTCGAACTATTTTTATCGCAGATGTTGTTGCAACTAGAGTACTTGAAGGCACTTGTGATGTGAATGGTAGACTAATTGTCGATGCAATTGATTTCTTTGGAATGACTGCCGGAAGTGGAGAGTTTTATACCATGGGAGAAAAGGTCGGACACATTGGGAAAAGTGTTGGCCGCAGTGACATTAAATATTGAGACCATAAATTCAAATGACCCAAATATACAGCATTTCTGGAATGACCTGCCTTGGCTGCAAACTGGCTATTGAGTCTACTATCAATGAATTAGATAAAATCTCTAATGTCGATGCTAACCTGGAAAACAACCAACTATCATTAGAATCAAGTGCTGTTTTTGAAGTCGTTCAACTTCAGGCTGCCCTTGATGCAGCTAACCTACATTACATTGTACATGAGCTCGGTCAAGCCCCAATAATCGATGAGGCGGCAAAAAAAATGGCCATTGCCAATGCCGACGAATTCTACTGCCCAATGCATTGCGAAGGTGATAAGACCTATACCGATTTCATCCCATGCCCGGTCTGTGGCATGGATCTAGTTCCAGCAAATACGAATACCGCAAACCATGAAGATGGTTTTTCAAAATTGGTTTTCAAAATGAAAATTGCGCTACTTTTCACAGTGCCAATCTTCGTCATTGCCATGTCGGATATGTTTCCAGGCAATCCATTATTCAAAGTACTTTCTAAAACTACTTGGAACTGGACTCAGCTCATATTATCAATACCAGTTGTTTTTTATGCCTGTTGGATGTTCTTCGAAAGGGCTTGGAGATCAATTGTCACATGGAACTTAAACATGTTTACGCTGATCGGGATTGGTGCAGGTATTGCATGGGGATTTAGTTTGTTTGCATTGCTTTATCCAAGTGTTTTTCCTGAAGAATTCAAACACTCCGACGGTACTGTATTTGTATATTTTGAAGCCACTGTAGTTATTTTGACACTGGTTCTATTAGGGCAGCTTTTAGAAGCCAGGGCACACAATCAAACAAGTGGAGCTATCAAATCTTTGTTGAAATTGACACCAACAGAAGCAACTCTACTAAGTCCAGATGGAGATGACAAAACAATTTCAATTCATGACATTATAGTTGGTAATCTACTAAGAATAAAGCCTGGAAATAAAATACCTGTTGATGGAATTGTCTTCAGAGGTACAGCCAGTATTGATGAATCCATGATTACTGGGGAACCAATTCCATCTGATAAGTCTAAAGCGGATCAAGTAAGTGCGGGTACTATCAATGGCAACAGTTCATTTGTAATGCAAGCGGAGAAAGTAGGTGCTGACACCTTATTGTCTCAGTTGATAGAGATGGTAAATAAAGCCAGCAGGTCCAAAGCCCCCATTCAAAAAATTGCAGACAGAATCGCAAAATATTTCGTACCCATAGTTGTACTAATATCCATAATAACATTTATCGCTTGGAGCATGTATGGACCTGAACCGGCTTTGTCATACGCTTTTGTGAATGCTATAACAGTCTTAATCATTGCATGCCCTTGTGCACTTGGACTGGCCACACCAATGTCTGTGATGGTAGGTATTGGAAAAGGAGCACAAAATGGCGTGCTAATAAAAAACGCAACTGCATTAGAGAAATTAAACAAGGTAAATGTCCTCATTACTGATAAAACAGGAACACTTACAGAAGGCAAACCATCAGTTGAAAGAGTTGTGGCTATTGACGGACAAGATGAAGCTGATTTAATAGCATTAATAGCTTCCTTGAGTCAAGAGAGTGAACATCCTCTTGCGGCGGCAATCCTAAATTTCGGAAGAGAAAACAAAACTGTAATTCAAACCATTAAAGGTTTTAAAGCCATTCCAGGCAAAGGCGTTACGGGTGAATTCAATGAGAAAAAAATATTTTTAGGCAATGACAAATTGCTTAATGAATTTGAAATTAATTGTCAGACTGAATTATCATCAGCAATTGAAGAAGAGCAAAAAACGGGTAAAACCGTCTCCTACATAGCCATTGAGAATCAAGTTCGAGGATATGTATGTATAAAGGACAAGATTAAGATTACGTCTAAAGCCGCCATTCATTCGCTTCAAGAACAAGGGATTGAAGTGATAATGCTTACTGGCGACAATGAAAATACGGCGCAAAATGTAGCTGCAGAATTAAACCTTAAAAACTATGAAGCTGCATGTTCCCCGGGAGACAAGTTAGAATTCATCAGGTCATTACAGCAAAAAGGAAAAATTGTAGCCATGACAGGTGACGGCATTAATGATGCCCCAGCACTCGCCCAATCGGATATTGGAATAGCCAT
>Ga0209223_10003751_pt1 | contig 14281 bp, 12 predicted proteins | sample COG_06_FD_184750 | JGI IMG/M metagenome (GOLD analysis project Ga0209223, IMG submission 184750) | Pelagic Microbial community sample from North Sea - COGITO 998_met_06 (SPAdes) (version 2) | ecosystem: Environmental > Aquatic > Marine > Neritic zone/Coastal water | place: Helgoland, sampling...
CCCGATTGGCAGATATGTTTATCCCAAAGGTGAGCTCAGGGATCAGATGCAATCAACTATGATGAATGCCTGGGCATCATTTGCAAGGGATGGATCACCAGATACTGGAAAAGAATTTGTCTGGAAGAAATTTAACAGCATAGAGAGATCTTTTATTAAATTAGATAAAGATGAATCCTTGACAATGGATCAGGACAATCTTTCCATTCAGAGTATTTTAGAAAATATTAAACTATCATCAGTGGGAACCATTATAGAGAAATGCCTTCTTGCAAGAGAAGTAATAGAGAATATAGGCGATCCCCTTGAAGCAGAATATGCCCGATGGAACCAAGGAGTTTGCAACCAATTTGATGTTAATTTAGAGAGACAAAAAATTGACAATCAGCTCATTGCCACATATGGATCAGTTTCTGTGTATGGCGATTAGCAAAACCTCATTACCTTTATTATTTATTATCTTAATAACCTCTGGGTGTGGATCTGACGTTCCCCCAGGAGAGATAGAAGGTGCGCCAAGGTCCAGTGAATCTATTTATGAGCAAGATCTTAGATTCTTGGAAACTCAAAGTAAGCTCTTTGAGGTTCAAGAGGGTAAGTCTCAAATATTGTTTGGCGATCTTCATGTCCACACAACTTACTCCATAGATGCATTCACTCTAGAGCTCCCTATGATGGGACTGCAAGGAGTTCATGACAGCGCTATGGCATGTGACTTTGCAAGGTATTGTGCAAATTTAGATTTTTTTAGTTTTAATGATCATGCTGAAAGCTTAACTCCAGATCACTGGCGAGAACAGAAGGAGATTGTTCAACAATGCAATATTTCTAACGATGATCCTGTTACAAATGATTTGGTTGTTTTCCCTGGATGGGAATGGACTCAGATAGGAACTACTCCTGAGAATCACTGGGGTCACAGAAATGTAATTTTTAAAGATATCCAAGACCTTCCTGCCAGACCAATTGGCTCAAGAACTCCTGAAACAGGCCTGGGAATATTTGATACTACTCAACAAGCAGTGGCTGCTAGATGGTTGGACCCATTAAATTTTAAAAGATACTCTGATCTAGGCTGGCTTCTTAATACAGTGCGAAATATTCCATTTTGTGACGAAGGGATTAACTCCACTGAATTACCATTGGACTGCTACGAGTTCGCAAGAACTCCTCAAGATCTATTTTCAAAATTAGATGAATGGCAATCAGATTCTATAGTTATTCCGCATGGGCAAACTTGGGGTTTTCATGTTCCCTTGGGCACATCATGGGATAATCGGCTAAATGATCAAGGCCATGATTCTGGCAAACAAATTTTACTAGAAGTGATGTCTGGACATGGTAACAGCGAAGAATTTCGTGATATCGCTTCTGCTAATTTTTTGCAATCAGGAGAAATGAGTTGCCCAGAGCCTACAGATACTTTTTTGCCATGTTGCTGGCAGGCAGGTGAGATGCAGAAAAAGAAATGTGCTGGTTTATCAGATGCTGAATGTGAAGCAAGAGTTGAGTTAGCAAAAAAATATACTCTGGCTGCCGGCCCCTATACTAATATGGTTTTTCCTGAAGCAGCACCTGAAGAATGGTTAAATTGTGATCAATGCACAGATTGCTTTAAACCTGCATTTAATTATCGCCCAAAACAATCTGCTCAATATGCTTTAGCAATTTCAAATTTTGATTCTGGTGATAAGAGCCCTCAAAGATATAACTTTGGATTTATAGCTTCTACCGATGACCATACCGCAAGACCTGGAACAGGTTATAAGCAGTATGAAAGAAGAAAGATGACCTTTGCAATGGGCCCAAAATCTTCAATGTGGGAATATACCTACAAAGCAGACGATCTCAATTTTCCTGAGCTTCCAAAAATTGAGCCTGGAGATAGTCAACCTGATAGTGAAAGGGTATCAAGTTTTGTTTATCCAGGAGGAATCTTAGCGGTTCACTCCAAAGGTAGAGGCAAAGATCAGATATGGTCTGCACTCAAAAATAAAAATGTTTATGGAACGAGTGGTCCTAGGATTCTTCTCTGGTTTGATATTGTCAATTCTCCAGACGGTAAACAGCCTATGGGATCAGAGATTACCATGAGCCAGAATCCAAAGTTTATTGTTAGAGCTGCCGGAAGTTTTAAGCAAAAAGAAGGATGTCCCGCAGAATCAATAGACTCTCTATCCTCAGAAAGATTAGAGTATTTGTGTGCAGGCGAATGCTATAACCCATCCAATGAAAGACATATTATTGAGAAGATCGAGATTATTAAAATTACTCCTCAATCATATGCTGGCGAGGCAATTAGTCCTCTCATTAATGATTCTTGGCAGACTTTTTCTTGCTCCAATCAAAGCGAATGTTTAATTGAATTTGAGGATGATAATTACTCCAGAGATAGTGTGTATTATGCCAGAGCAATTCAGGAGCCAACTCTTGCTATTAATGGCAAGCAATTTGCCAGAGGACATGAAGAAGAGTTTAAGTTGTGTAAAGGAAGTTTTAGAACAGAGCTATCAGACGATTGCTTGGAATTAATAGGGGAACGGGCTTGGTCCTCGCCTATCTACCTAAATAAACCTTAGGAATTTTCATGTTTGATTTGGTTAGCCCTTGCTCTTTTAATATAAATTAAATCAGCGATTTGAAAATATAAACTTTCTTCATAAGGATCAATTTTATTGTCCACAATCACTAACTTCCATAGCGTCCTGAGAAGATCCTTTTTTTTCTCTTTATCATAGGTATCATTAATTTTTTTGATTGTTGGATATAGTGAAATAGACTCCAAAGACTGATCTATCATTTTTTTAAGAACAGTTGACACAGCTATCTCTTGAGGGGCTATCTCTCTCACTCTATTTTTAAGCAACTGAAGCTCTTTTTTATCAAGATATCCATCACTCATAGCTATCTCAAACATCAGCTGCAAAGCTATATCCATTTCTGGGAAATCAATATTCTCGACATGCTCCTTTTTAGAAAATAATTTTTTAAGCAACATCCTGGCTCCAATCTAAGAAATGCATGTTATTTATCATAATCTATCCTAAAAATATTATTAACGGAGTCTTTTCTAAAATTAGAAATATACCAGTCAGCATCTACTAAATCATATTTTTTGAGCATTAAATTATTAGAAGTACAGTGTATGGTTTTCCAACCCATTGCCCTTGCAGGATTGATATCTACATGAGGGTTATTCCCGATAAAAAGATAGCTGGACTTCATTGATTGCAGCTGATACTGCATAAAAATTTCATGATTTGGTTTATAGCTCGTGGTTTCTCCTGAAATTATACAAATATCAAGAAACTTTTGAATTTTTAGGGCCTCAATTTTCATTCTCTGGGTGCTGCTTCTGCCGTTTGTAATAATACCAATTTCAAAATTATTTTCTTTTAAATACTCTAGTAAAGGCATAACTCCAGGTCTTAGAGCTATCTTTGGAGGAGATTTGCGCATTATATCTACTAACTTCTCCTTGATTGTTAGGTTGAGTTCCTCACATATTTTTTCAATAGGGTCTGGAAGTCCAGCTAGAAAGAAGCGGTGTAGTTTTTGGTAGACTTGGTCATAACCAAAATGAATTTTTAAATATTCGCTTATCGCTTGAAAACCAGAAAATACGTAATCTTGTTCATAATAAATAGTGTCATCTAGATCAAATACGACAGAGTACTCAGGGGTAATCAAGCTATTCTTGATAGTAGATTTCTGAATCATGTCTCAGCATTACCATTTGATCAGTCCATTGCTCATCAAGCTCTAATTTTTTTTCTTTCAGACCATATTCTTGAATAATATTTTCTTGAAAATTGGCACCGGCATTATAAGACAGAGGATAGCCGCCACCAAACCTAGGATTTATTTCAATCCCTAAAACTTTGTCTTGTCTAGAAGAGTAAAAAAATTGAGCTGTGATGCAGCCATGCGCACCTTGAATAAATTTAAATTTTTGGACAAGTATGTTGTAAAGATTTGATTTAACTGTTCTTCCAATTGACACTTCTCCATCTCGAACTGACAAGCGCTCTCTTGGGACCAAAGACAGGAGTTTTGATTCTTTGGAAAAGTACATATCCACAGTAAATTCTTTAAATTCATCTTTAGAGATAAGCTCCATGAAAATTAAATCTTCATTTTTTAGAATATTATCACTTAGATCATTTACTTCGTTTAAATAAATAATGCCCTGAGATCTGCTGCCATTTTTTGGTTTTGCAAAAGCGGGAAACACAAGATTATTCTTATCGAGTATCAAAGGAGTATCAATTTCGAATTGCTTAAAGAAGTTTTTTTGGTTTGATTTATCTTGGCACTGAGCTATGAACTCAGGATCACTGATTACTATTTGACAACCATTATTTAGAAAGAGAGCCTTCGATTGACTTAAAATACTTAACTCAGTATCAATAGTGGGAATAATAATTGTGATTTCGTGCACTCTCACAAAGTCTAATAATTTTTTAACATAATTCTCTGCTGACACTCTAGGTATTTCCCCAGAAAAGGATTTATTGCTTTGGCAAACCGGCGATCTACTAGGGTTTGCATCTACCGTATAAACAATCCCGCTAGGAAAAAATCTCTTAAGCTCTTCTTGAAAAATTTTGAAGAGGCTCATTCTTCGCCCCGCCGAAAGAATCAAAATATTCATTTATCTTTAGAGCCCTCAAATTTAGACATTATCTCACCATGATGATCAATATCCTTAGATTTCAAAACTTGAAAGACCGTCTGAAAAATTATCTTGATATCTAGCCAAATTGAAACTTGCTCTACATACTTAATATCTAGAAATAATTTCTCTTCCCACTCCAGTTGATTCCGCCCGTTAACCTGAGCAAGACCAGTTAATCCTGGCTTGACCTCATGTCGCCTAAGGTGCTCTTTGCTATAAAGCGGAAGATATTCAACGAGCAAGGGCCTTGGCCCAACAAAGCTCATTTCCCCCATTACAATATTGAAAAATTCTGGTAACTCATCTAGGCTAGTTTTTCGCAAAAATTGCCCATATTTACTTAACCTTTCATCATCTGGGAGTAGCGAGCCATCAGCATCGCACTCATCTGTCATAGTTTTAAATTTATATAATCTGAATAGCCGCTGTTCAAACCCAGGGCGCATTTGCGCAAAGATAATACCCCTAGAGATAAAACAGTAAACATAAATACTGATGGCTAGTAAAAATGGCGCACTACCTATAATTGCCAGCAGTGCAAGGAGCCTATCTAGCATTGGTTTTATCACCGAAAGATATGTATTCATTTTTTGCAGTTTAATTTCACAACCCTAGTCGAAAACTTAGTAAGGAGTATAATTGATTTAGAGATGCAACAAAATAATTCTCCACCTATTAAATATCGAACATGAATAAAAAATCTAAATTTATATGGCCAGCATATTCCTCAAAAGAAATTGATGCTGTCACCAAAGTCTTGAAATCCAACAAGGTTAATTATTTATTTGGATCAATTGGTAGAAAATTTGAACAAGAGTTTTCAAGTTTTTCAAATACCAAGCACTCACTTGCTGTTGCGAATGGCACTCTGGCACTCGATCTTAGCTTAAGAGCATTGAACATTAAGCCCGGAGATGAAGTTTTAATTACTAGTAGAAGCTTTATTGCATCAGCATCATCAATTGCTTTGCTTGGAGGGATTCCAGTTTGGTGCGATGTAGATTTAAATTCACAAAATATTTCCCTTGACGAAATTCTTAAAAAAACCTCAAAAAAAACTAAGGGAATCATTTGTGTTCATTTTGCAGGTTTCCCATGTGATATGAAAAATATCTTAGAGTTTGCAAAATTAAAAAATCTATTTGTCATCGAAGATTGCGCTCAAGCTCATGGAGCAAGCATTGAAGGGCAAAGCGTTGGATCATTCGGAGATATTGCTGCTTGGTCTTTTTGCAACGACAAAATAATGACTCTTGGGGGTGAGGGAGGTATGGTCACAACAAATTCGTCACATCTTCAGGCTTATATTGCTTCATTTAATAATCATGGCAAAAATCTTAAAAAATACTTTGCACCGACAATATATAATTCGTTTCCTTATATTCATGATGCATTAGGCTCAAATTATAGGCTGACTGAAATGCAATCCGCTATAGGTATTCACCAACTTGGTAAAATTAAGTCTTGGAATAGAATCAGGGAAAGAAATGCAACAATTCTATTGAATGCAATTAAGGGGTTAGATGCCATTAATTCTCCAGTCCTACCAGTAAATTATCAACATGCATGGTATAAACTTTATCTAACACTTAACCCTAGATCTCTCAAAAAAAGTTCTTCAAGAAAGCAAATTATTGGGTTGCTGAATGCTCAAAATGTTCCTTGTTCTTTTGGCGGTTCTGGCGAGATGTATAAAGAGCGCGCTTTTGCAAAAACTACAAGAAAAAATGGAGGATTCCTACCAAATGCTAGCTTTTTAGAGAAAAACTCTTTGATGCTCCAAGTACATCCCACAATAACTCAAGAGGAATGTAGTAGAAGAGCTGTAATTCTAAAAACCATTATTAAAAATGCCCAGAAATAATTTTTTAGATCAATTTATGGGCTTAAGTAATTTGAGTCTCAAAACCAAAAGAGTCATTATTCTTAGCAATGACTTTATTTCAGCTTTAATTTGCTGGTTAGTTTTTGGGCCGCCCATGGCAACTTTTATTGCTTCAGAGTTTTCTACAGGAATCTTTATAATTTTATTTTCAGAATGGCTCTCTTTTTTAGTGCCAACTATAATTTCATTGTCTTACCTATATGTATTTGGGTTTTATCGATCGTTGATAAAATTTTTTGATTCAAAGGATTCAATTTTTTTATCATTATCGGGTTCCATTATTTTTGGTTTTTCTTGGTCAATAATGCATGTTTATCAATTTAAAATTGTATCAACCTCCTTTTTATCGATCGCTATGCTTCAAGGGTTTTTATTAGCAGCAGTTTTTTATGCATTCTTGAACCTTACGCGGGACATAGCAAAGTATATTTTGTATCCATACAACACAAACTCTGATGCTAAAAACATTATTATTTATGGTGCTGGAGAATCTGGTAATGAGCTGTATCAGTCTATTCTTTTAGACCCTTCAAAAAAATTACATGCATTTTTTGATGATTCCAAAAACTTAAAAAATAGACAAATAAATAATATTCCAATTCTAGGATCTTTCTCTAAATTGAAAGATTTAAAAGAAAAATATCCAGATCTGGAGGTCTTACTTGCAATCCCCGGCAGCCAAACAGAAAAGAGGCGTGCAATTATCTCAAGACTTGAAAAAATTAAAATAGCTGTTCGTACAGTTCCGTCGTTTCATCAGCTTATTTCCGATCAAAAGAAAATGGCAGATATTCAATCTCTGTCGCTTGACGATCTTTTGCCCAGAGCAAGAGTTACCAAAGACGCTTTAAATAATATTGAGGATAAAAATATTTTTATCTCTGGCGCAGGAGGCTCTATTGGCTCTGAGATAGCGAGGCAAATCCTTGAGCATAATCCTAAGTCATTGATTATATTAGATCTCTCGGAATATAATTTATTTCAAGTTGAGCGAGAATGTTTAGCCCTGAGACTATCCAAGTCACTTCAGACTTCAATAATACCAATACTTGGAGATATAAGAGATGCCAATAATTTAAGTTTTATTTTTAGTAAGTATTCAATACATACTGTTTATCATGCCGCTGCATACAAACATGTGCCATTGGTTGAGGATCAAAATAATGTTATCAAAGCATGTGAAAATAATATTCTTGGAACCCTTAATCTTGCCAAGACATCAATAGAGCATGAAGTTAATTCCTTTGTAATGATCTCAACTGACAAAGCTGTTCGACCATCGAATATAATGGGCGCGTCTAAGAGAATGGCCGAGATGATCATTCAAAGCCTCGACTCCCAGCAATCTATCACAAAGTTCTCAATGGTCCGCTTTGGCAATGTCATTAATTCATCTGGATCTGTTATACCAACTTTTATAGATCAAATATCAAAAGGGGGGCCAGTCACAGTGACCGATAAAGAGGTGACTCGATATTTTATGACAATTCCCGAGGCCTCCAATCTTGTTCTCCAAGCATCTCAAATGTCTCATGGAGGAGAAGTTTTTATTTTAGATATGGGAGAACAGCTAAAAATTTTTGATCTCGCAAAAAAACTAATCCATCTCTCTGGAAGAAATATTGCATCAGAGCCTGGTGGAGACGGAATAGAAATTCTAGAAATAGGATTGAGACCAGGAGAAAAAATGTATGAAGAGCTATTAATTTCTGGAGATCTTCAGCCTACACAGAATCCTAAAATTTTTAAATCTAATGAATCATTTCCCAGTGAATTAATCATGAAGAGAGTTATCCAAGAGATTTGTCTCGCAATATCAAGCAATGATACTCTTCAAATTTCTAGAATTTTTAAATCAAATGTTGAGGGCTATAAAGTATGAGGTCAATAAAACTACTTGCTATTTTTCTTCTAATTTCGCCATTAGAAATTTTATCTTTTGATCTAAAGCAGCTTAATCTAGACCCAAGCTATACAATTAAAATTTTTGCCTCTGGTTTAGATTCTCCTCGCCAATTAACAGAGGGCTCAAATGGTAGGATTTTCGTTGGCTCCAGGAGTGGAGGAGAGATTTTTGCTATTAGAGACTCAGACGGCAACGGTGAAGTGGACGAAAAAATCTTGATTGCTGATAATTTATCAATGGCAACAGGAGTGAGTTTTTTTAATGGAAATTTATTTTTTTCTGAAATTAATAAGATTTGGAAAATAGAAAATATTGACCAATTTCTTGATCAGAATTCATCAGGTCTGCCCAAAAAAGTTCTTGTTACCGATAATCTTCCAAGTGATCAATGGCATGGATGGAAATGGATCATGCATGATAAAAGTGGACGCCTTTATACGAATGTAGGTGCTCCCTGTAATGCATGTATTTCAGAGGATAAAAGGCATGCCTCCATAATAAGGCTTACTGATGACTCTTGGGATTATATAGCTAGAGGAGTAAGGAACTCAGTTGGCTTTGATATTCATCCAATATCTAAAAAACTTTATTTTACTGACAATGGTCGAGATTGGCTTGGAGATGACTCTCCATCATGCGAGTTAAACAAGGTAGATCAGGAAGGTAGTTTCTATGGCTTTCCCTACAAGCATGCAAAAAGTATAATAGATCCAGAGTTTGGTGCGCTCAATCCAGGCTTTCAATTTATTGATCCCATTGCAGAACTAGGAGCTCATGTTGCACCAACAGGCATGACTTTTTATGAGGGGGATATGTTCCCTGAGTTTAAAAACAATATTTTTATTACTCTTCATGGATCATGGAATAGATCCTCTAAAGTCGGCTATAAAGTAATACGAGTAACGTTAAATGAAAGTGGTAATGTTGCTGGTATTCAAGACTTTATTTCAGGCTGGTTAGTAAATGATAAGGTATTAGGAAGGCCTGCAGCACCTTTTGTGATGAGTGATGGCAGTATACTAATCTCTGATGATAAGGCTAATGTAATTTATAGAATTACTCCTCATTTAGCGAGCTAGGAATGAGAATTGACATTACTAAATGTGGGGTGGTTAGATCGTACCTTCGAGTAAAAGTCTTAAATGTTTAAATTAGACTCATGGCTAGAAATTGCCAAACTGGCAGCTCTTAAAGGCGGCCAACATCTTTTAGAGAATCAAGGCAAAGAACCGGAGGTTTTACTAAATCAAGGCAGGGATATTAAGCTTCAATTAGATGTAGACACAGAGCAGTTAATAAAGGGTATTTTGACCTCTCAGAGTGCTTTCTCTATATTGGGAGAAGAAACAGGCCTGAGCAATGATCTGGGTGAATTTTACTGGGTAGTCGATCCCTTGGATGGCACATCAAATTTCTTAAGAGGCATTCCTATCAGCTGTGTCTCTATTGCCTTGATGCAAAATGTCACACCTATTCTTGGAGTGATCTATGATTTTAACCATGACAATCTATATTTTGGGCACATAGAATCTCAGGCATTTGTTAATCATGAAGAGATTGTCGTGTCTGACTATGCTAACAAGAGCCAGGCGACTTTGGTTACAGGCATCCCTGCAAAAACTAAGTACTCAGACAGTGAATTCAAACAGATGATTGATGACTTTCAGCAGTGGAAAAAAGTTAGGATGATTGGCTCTGCGGCCATGGCATCGATTTATGTTGCTGCTGGCAAAGCAGATGCTTACAAGGAGAATGGAATTTTTTTATGGGATATTGCGGCTGGTGCAGCAATCGTTAACGCAGCTGGAGGAGTAGTCTCAATAAAAAATATACAAGCTGATTATAGGGTGGACGCATTTTTTACAAACCAGCACCTAGCTTGTTGAAATGAATTGTTCAGATACTATTGTAGAATTAATCTCAACCTTGAAACTAACATTTTTGTATAAAATTTATCTTAACCATACTGAGATTACTGAGGGTGATTGAATGGCCAAAGGATTAATCTGGTTTAGATCAGACCTACGAATTGATGACAACCCAGCTTTATTAGAGGCGGCTAACTCTTTTGATGAGCTGATTGGTTTATACATCTTTTCTCCAAAGCAATGGAATATGCATCACGAATCTAATGTGAAGCAAGATTTTTTAATACGAACTCTTGTTACCCTGGAAAAGCAATTAAAGAAGCTGCATATTCCATTGATTGTGCTTCAGACTGATACCTTTAAAGCACTCCCTCAGGACTTGCAAAGATTTATTGAGACTCATCAAATTAATGCTTGCTATTGGAATAATGAATTTGGAGTTAATGAGAATAAAAGAGATGATGCTGTAGAGATATTATTGAGTGCAAGTAATATTCAAATATCCAGACATCATGATCAGGTGATATATGAGCCTGGTTTCTTAAGAACTGGGCAGGATAAACCCTTTTCAGTCTTTACTCCGTTTAAGAGGCGATGGATTGAGAATTTTTCTATGAGTTTTTTAGATCTTGATCAAGCAGATAAACCGCTTAAAAAAACCAATCTCACTAGCGATCTTTCAGTGCTGAAACTAGATAAAGTTCATCAGGTAAACATGGATGCCTGGCCAGCAGGCGAAGCTAAAGCTCTTGCTCGCCTTCAAGAATTCCTTGATCATAAAATTAATAACTACAGTGAATCTAGAAATACTCCAATTTTAGAAGGCACTAGTCGCATCTCGGCCTACCTGGCTTTAGGTGTCATTTCTCCAAGAAGATGTATCTTAGAGGCCCTCAAATTAAATAACTTTGAGTTTGCGTCTGGTAATCAGGGTATTTGTAAGTGGGTCGATGAGATAGTGTGGAGAGAGTTTTACAGAAATATCATGCATTCTTTTCCAAAAGTAAGCTGCAGTCAGCCTTTTCAAGATTACACTCGCGACATTCCTTGGCGACACTCTAGCTCTGAAATTAAAGCTTTTAAGACTGGTAATACTGGGTTTCCTATTATTGATGCAGCCATCAAACAGATGCTCTTAGAGGGATGGATGCATAATCGTCTCAGGATGATTGTTGCAATGTTTTTTACAAAAAATATGCTTCATGATTGGCGGATTGGAGAGCAATTTTTTATGGAGCACTTAATTGATGCAGACTTTCCTTCAAATAACGGAGGATGGCAGTGGAGCGCCTCTACAGGTACAGATGCAGCACCATATTTCAGGATTTTTAACCCCATTACACAATCTCAAAATTTTGATCCTACCGGCGAATTCATTAAAAAATTTATTCCAGAGCTTTCAGACACTTCTTTAAAAAACATTCATCAACCTACCCAAGATTTATTTAGTAAGTTAAATTATCCAAAACCTATTTTGGATCTAAAAGAATCTCGCCAAAGAGCCATCCTTGCGTTCAAGGAAACAAGAGATGCTCAGGCCCTATAACCATTGTTTATTTTATAAATAAAGGCTAGTTATGTCGTAATTAGTTCGGCTATAATTAAATTCAATTTTTAAGGGAGTTAATAAGATGGAAAATCAATCAAAGTTTTATATTAATGGAGCATGGGTGAACCCTATGGGCTCAGAGACTATTGAAGTGATTAATCCTTCAAATGAATCTGTGATCGGCACTATTGCGGCTGGTACTAAAGAAGATATAGATGCAGCTGTAGCTGCTGCTAGCAGTGCATTTAATTCATTTGGCTTTTCTAGCAAAGAAGACAGAATTAAAATCATTGAAGATATTATTACTGAGTATGAAAAGCGTTCTGAGGAATTGGCTCAAACCATTTCTAATGAAATGGGAGCACCTTTATGGCTGTCACAAATGGCACAAGTTACCGCCGGACTCTCGCATTTTAAAGATACATTAGAGGTTTTAAAATCTTTTGAATTTGAAGGCACAGAAAATAATTATCTAATTAGAAAAGAACCTATAGGTGTTATTGGCATGATCACACCTTGGAACTGGCCAATGAATCAAATGTGCACTAAAGTTGCATCTGCTATTGCTGCTGGCTGCACCATGGTTTTGAAGCCAAGTGAAATCACACCTTTGTGTGGAATTATTTTTGCTGAAATTTTACATGATGCAAAAGTACCAGCTGGTGTATTTAACTTAATTAATGGCATGGGCCCTATTGTTGGGGCTGCTCTATCTGAACATTCAGATATTGATATGATGCACTTCACAGGATCCACGCGTGCAGGTGTTGCAGTTGCAATTGCATCCGCTCCAACTGTAAAAAGAGTATCTCAGGAATTAGGTGGCAAATCAGCAAATATTGTTTTGGATGATGCCGACATAGAAAAAGCTGTTACTGCAGGGGCTAATCATTGTTTTATGAATACCGGCCAATCATGCAATGCACCGACTAGGATGCTTGTGTCCTCTCAAAATTATGATGCTGCTCTTCAAGCCGCCGCCACTGCAGCTAATGCAATAGTAGTTGGCCCTCCAGAAATGGAGGGTGTAAGAATCGGCCCTATTTCCAATAAGACTCAATACGAGAAAGTGCAAAGAATGATTCAACTGGGGATTGATGAAGGAGCAACTCTTGTCGCTGGTGGCCCAGGCAAGCCAGATGGTTTGACTGAAGGTTATTTTGTTAAGCCAACTGTTTTTGGCAACGTCACTAATGATATGACTATTGCCAGAGAAGAAATTTTTGGACCTGTACTATGTATTCTAAAATATGAATCTGAAGATGAGGCGATAGAAATTGCTAATGACACTCCGTATGGTCTTGCAGGATATGTTCAATCAGGGGACGAAGATCATGCAAAGGCTGTGGCTAGAAAAATTCGTGCAGGCCAGATTAGCATTAATGGTGGCAGCAGGGGCCCTGCAGCACCGTTTGGTGGCTTTAAAACCTCAGGAAATGGAAGAGAGCATGGCTTGGCAGGCATGCATGAATGCCTGGAAACCAAGGCAATTATTGGTAATTAATTTAATCCAGTAAATCAGGTTCTTTTTCAGAAATCATATCGAACAGAGGCTGAAAACTTGCCCAAGCTGCAAGATCATTGGCTATAAACTCTCTTGTTTTGATTGCCGTTTCATGAGGAATTAATGTTGTTTCCCCAGCAGCATCGGCCATTAGTTGAGACTGACAACATCTTTCTAGGGAAAAATAATACCAAAGCGCAATATCAATTGATGGTCCTGTAGATAAGATTCCATGATTTTGCATAAAAAGAACTGTTTTATCACCTAGTGCATTTGCAATCTTATCTCCTTCTTCTGTTTCTTCTACAACACCTGAAAAATGATTATGAATTGCTTGCCTCTCATAAAATGCACAGGAGTCTTGCGAAATTGGGTCCAGCAACTTACCTAATGTTGAAAATGTTTTTCCGAACATCGAATGAGAGTGGGCTGCCGCATTAACATCTGGTCTTGCTTTGTGCAGTCTTGAATGAATGGCAAATGCCGCAATATTTACAGGCCTATCTCCCTGAACTACCTCTCCGTCATGATTCACAAGCAATAAGTCAGAGACTTTAATTTGACTAAAGTGAACCCCAAGCGGATTTACCCAAAAATGGTCACTAAATTCAGGATCTCTTAAAGTGATATGTCCAGCAACACCCTCATCATAACCAAAGTAAGAAAATAGCCTGAACCCGGCAGTTAATCTTTGAAGTTGATCTCTTCTGATCTCTTCCATAGTCTTACATTCAACCATTTCAATGCCTTTTGGCTTGCTAGGGAGCTTTCCTTTACTAATATCTATGCTAATTGGTACAACTTTTGCCATAATGAATTCCTTAAAGTGTAAAATAGTTTACCCAATAACGGAGTGAATATGAAATATAGAATTGAAAAAGACACAATGGG
>Ga0209223_10003765_pt1 | contig 14242 bp, 9 predicted proteins | sample COG_06_FD_184750 | JGI IMG/M metagenome (GOLD analysis project Ga0209223, IMG submission 184750) | Pelagic Microbial community sample from North Sea - COGITO 998_met_06 (SPAdes) (version 2) | ecosystem: Environmental > Aquatic > Marine > Neritic zone/Coastal water | place: Helgoland, sampling...
ACCCTGTAGAATGGTAGGACCAATCATTGAAGACCTCAGTGCAGAATACGAAGGAAAAGCTGTAGTGGGCAAAGTTGATGTAGATGCAAATCAAGAGTTTGCGGCCAAGTACGGGGTACGCAATATTCCTACAGTTCTTGTTTTTAAAGATGGAGAAGTTGTGGGTCGTCAAGTAGGTGTAGCGCCAAAGAACGTATATGCTGAGGCTTTAGATGCTTTACTATAAGTGGATTTTAGGATTTAACCCTAAGAATTTTTAAAAGGCTCGTCGATTATGGCGGGTCTTTTTTTATCTTGTATCCATGCTATATAACAGTCCGCAAATCAATCAATTTTCCCATTTAGAGCTCAGAGCGCAGCAAATAGTTGAGGGCTTCATGTCTGGATTGCACAAAAGCCCCTTTCACGGCTATTCGGCTGAATTTGCGGAGCACAAGATGTACCATCCTGGTAGTGCCACTCGGTTTATTGATTGGAAACTCTATGCGCGAACCGAGAAGTTATACACTAAAAAGTTTGAGGAAGAAACCAATATGCGCTGCCATCTGGTTTTGGATCAAAGCAGCAGCATGTATTATCCTGAGGTGAGCGATTTGATGGGGATTGAGATCAATAAAATTGGCTTTTCTGTTTTGGCCAGTGCTGCGATAATGCAATTACTCAAACGACAACGCGATGCCGTGGGATTGAGTGTTTATGATGAATTACAAATAGTGCAAACCCAGGCAAAATCCAGTGAACGTCATCATCAATTTATCCTGGGTAAGTTAGAGGAAATCGCCCGACACCCATCCACCTTAAAGAAAACGGATACCGCAAAACAGCTCAGCGGGCTAGCCCAACAATTACCCCGTCGTTCTATGGTGGTAGTTTTTAGCGATATGCTGATGAATTCAGAACAACGTGAGCAAGTTTTTGCCGCAATGCGTCATCTTAAATACCGCAATCATGCCGTAGTGTTGATGCATACCTTTGACGGAGTCACGGAGCGTGAATTTAATTTTGGATCAGCACCCCGGAAGTTTAAGGATCTTGAAACGGGTAGCGATCTACAGGTCTTCCCAGTTCAAGTTAAGGAAGCCTATAAGGCTAAAATAGAGGCCTATTTTGAGGCCATAAAATTGACCTGTGCTCAGCATAAGATTCAGTATGTAGAGGCGGATATACAAAAGGGATTTGAAGCGATATTTACAGCCTTTTTGGTGGCTCGGCAGAAGTTTGCTTGAGCCGATTATTTTTAGTTTTTTTATTTGTGAAAATAAAAATGCGGTGTATATTTGCCACCGCTTGAATAAGCAACAAATTCTGTAATTCGCGCTGTTGCGTGATTCTGCTTCGGCAGATTTGAATTTTGGTCTGGTAGTTCAGTTGGTTAGAATACCTGCCTGTCACGCAGGGGGTCGCGAGTTCGAGTCTCGTCCAGACCGCAACCTAAGATGTTGTGTTGGCAGCTTAAATGCTGCAAGTGGTTTAGAAATAGACCAATGAGAAGCTTGTCCGTTTGGATGGGCTTTTTTTGTTTGGGGTAAATTGGAGCCTAAAAAGGGCAAAATACTCAACTAAAAGGTAACCATGGAGGTAACTTTTTAGGAAAAGGTAACCATTGATAGTTTCAGGTTTTAATGTTTGCTTCTGAAGTCCATAATCAACTCATTGTACTCTTTTACATGGTTTAATAGATAATCCAAGAGTAATTCCTCATTGATAATACCTCGGTGAGCCACAAACGTTTTGGTGCTATCACTTTTATGCACCATAATTGCCACGGGGTCTTCAACATCAAATATCAATTCAGAATGTAATTCCTCGCCAATCCTGGGAGGGTTTTCGTCCAAATCATAAATAAAGGTATAGTTCCAAGTATCGCTGGATTTACCGTTTAGATTGGTCTTAACGTCAAGGATAATTCCCTGTACTTTATTGTAGTTCTCTTCATTGAATGTATCGATTTCCTTCTGGTTTTGTTGGGATTGGAAGATAGGTTAGGGTCTTGGATAGACCGTGACGATTCATAAATCATACCCTTTAACAACTGAGGATTCATAAATACGCATTTATACTTATTTGAATTGTAGGAGAATAGGGGTAGTTTGAATGACTAACCAAATTATTAAAACTAATTCTACACAATTATGAAATCTATTTTATTTTTTATTTGTTGCACAGTACTATTTTGTGATAATACTTTAGCTCAGCAAGGGGATTTTATTTGCGGTATGCCAGATGAAATCGTACAAGACCCAGTTGGAGTTTACAGCTACTCTAATGACACCAATGTGCTTAATGACTTTGAGCCAGTAGTATTCAATATCTTTTTCTGGGGCATCAACAAGAGCGATGGAACTCCAGGAATCTCCTCGTTGACGGAATACGAGTGTTTAACATCTGTTTCTCAATTAAATCGAGTTTACAATGATTTTAATATATTTTTCAAATATGTTGGTTATGACAATACAAGTTTTAATTCAGATGAATATTATCATTTAACGAAGTGGGAATGTTTGGATGGTAATCCTGATAATGTATTTGAATTTGCTGCTGAAAGTGGCTTTGTTGAACCTCACTCCTTTAATGTTTACGTTGCCAGTGGAGGTGCTGATTTTAGTGGATATGCTCAAAATTATTTCAAGGTAAACATTGCAACAAATCATGTTTTTACTGACCATTTTGAAGGCATGATAGCTCATGAAGTTGGACATTGTTTGAATTTACAACATACCCATAGTGCTTGGGATACAAATTATTGTGAACATGTAACTAGAGATATTCAGAGCAATGATTATAATGCTCTGAATAACGGGGACCACCTACATGAAACACCTGCAATGCCAGATTTTCGAAATGAACATCTTGTGGAACTTTTGCTTGATGGAGTTCCTTATGAAGTGGCAATTGATAGTTTTATCCCTTATAAATATGTTAATCCAGTTACATTTCAGTACAATAATCCGAATGGGGATGATTGTGTACAACCAGTAAATGTTCCATATGATATTGATGAGTTGGATGTAAGAAATTATATGGCTTATAATCCAGCCTCACCTGAAGCCTTTTTTGAAACGTTTACGACAGACCAGAAAATTAGGATGAGAGAGGCAATCATTGAGGATGAGTACGGGTTGTTCAGTGACTCCGAGACTACTGTTTCTTCATTGTATGAGCCATATAAAGGTGAGTATTATGTTGCAGGTCCAGAACCTGACCCGCACACACAACCATTATTCCAACCTGGTTTTGACTATATATTTCTTGCCTGTAGCTGTGAAAACCAAGATGGTTATGATTGCGTAAATGGACCCTGTGATTTTGATGAAAATGGATTTCAGAGTTATACCATAATAGTAAAAACGGTAGATAAGGATGAGACCGATTATAATAGTATAACCCATCCAAATCACTCGTCCATCTACATAGCTCAATTGAATGATATTGGTAATAGAAGGTGTTATGATAATTTCAATAAGTCCGCTTCTTTCGGAACTGTTACAAAGTTCAATGATGGGGTATTTAATACAAATGTCACGGTAATGCCACAGGACTCCACACAAATTAACAATGCTAATTTAATAGAGGATTTGAATCCAGGATTGTATGTGATTGACAAGGCTTACCAAGATGGGTCTAACAGCCAGTCGGTTATTTTAAAAGAAAACAATTGATATCTTTTTTGTCCAAGCATGATTTGGTATAAGTTTTTATTGAATAGGGAATTCCAGCAATATCCTAGAAAGGATTATCTTTATACAAAACGACTTTGAGAAAGCTTAAAACGATAATGAAGGAAACTATCTTAATTGTAATGTTGCTTGTTTTCCAGATAAGTAATGCCCAACTTTTTGGTCCTGCTCATTTAGTGAGTGATGGAGCAACTACAGTAAGTATGGTACGCAGTGGGGATTTGGATGGGGATGGTTACATGGATATAGTGGCGTCCATATTTGAAAATGTGGTTTGGTACAGGAACATAGACGGAATGGGGGTGTTTGAAACATACCAAGAGTTAATGCTTGGTGGCTCCACGTCGTTTTCTGTTGTCATATCCGATATCAATGGCGATACATTTCCTGATTTATTGGTTTCCGTGTTCAGCTCGGACTCAGTACAGTGGTATGAGAACCTGGACGGGCAGGGAAATTTTGGAAGTGCGCAGTTGATTTCATCAAATGTACCAGGTATTCAGGATGCCATTGCTGCGGATTTGGATGGTGACAGTGATTTAGATGTAATAACCAATACCCAGGATGACCTTACCCTTTCTTGGTTTGAAAACTTGGACGGACAGGGAAATTTTGGAACACAACAAATAGTGACCAGTACGGTTACCAACGGGCGTTCAGTATTCGCAGAGGATATTGATGGGGATGACGACATGGATTTGGTATGTGCTTCATATGGTGATTCTTCCATAGTATGGTTTGAGAATTTAGATGGACAGGGAACATTCAGCGCAGAAAAAATCATTGCACCACCTGATGTCACTGCTGGAGTTAATGAATTGATTTGCATTGATTTGGACGGAGATAACGATTTGGATGTTTTAAGTGCATACACCCAGGATGATAGGATTTCTTGGTATGAAAACTTGGATGGATTGGGCACATTTGGTTCTGAAAGAATTATAACGGAGATAGCGGGCTTGCCAACTTCAATTTATGCTGTTGATTTGGATAATGACGATGATATTGATGTCATCTCTGCTGGTGCTGATTCCGTGGAGGGTGTAGTTGCGTGGTATCAAAACTTGGATGGATTGGGCACATTTGGTCCCCAAGAAATAGTAGAGGATAATAGTAATGGGACCCGCTCAGTTTTTTCAGAGGACATCGATGACGATGGGGATAATGATATCCTCACGTCATTATGGTGGGAAAATACGATTAATTGGCACGAGAATTATACTATTCTTGGTAACGTTGACTTTGAGGAATCCCTGATTTCCATCTACCCCAACCCAACATCCAACCTACTCACCATCCAAAACCAAAACGGATTGGATATAGAATCAGTAAGCTTGTACGATGCATTGGGTAGAAAAGTAATGGAGAATACAGAATCAACTGAAGCTATAGATATATCCAATTTAACTACTGGAATCTACTTCATTCACATTGCAACAGACAGTGGAATAGTGACCAAAAATGTCATCAAGGAATAGATAAACACCTATAAATAAAGGGTTTGGGCGCAGTTCTCGAGTCTCGTCCAGACTATAACAGTAAACCCCACTTATTCCTCCAATTTGCCATTTGTTACAACATGAATCATTGGAAGAGATTTTTATGATTACCTCAATGGGGTTTAACCGAAATTGCTCCATGAATTCATCGTTTCATTTTCAAAATAATTCCACCCATTGAATTTCAATGTTTTGTTGGCAATCCCTTAGGGACATTCATTGGATTTTGCAACAACGAATTTATAAATCCGATGAACAATTGGAGGAATTTTATGGGAATCCGTAACATTTCCCAAAAATAATTGAATAGGTTAGTTCTCTGAAAACCCAGTATTAACAAGCATTTACGTATTTATACTTATTGCGATTAGAATGGTATCCAAATATATTTGTTATACTACCTAAACCAATTTTATGAAATTGACATTTGACTTCAACTTTAAATTCTGTTATAAGTTATTATTACTTTTTTTACTGTTCAATATTTCTACACATTCTCAGAGTATAGAAATATGTGGAACAGCTGATATTTTTGAGCCAGATCCAGCTGGAGTTTATAGTAGGTCATCTGAACCCAGTTATTTTGATACATTTACTCCTAAAACATTCGATATTTTTTTCTGGAGAATAAATAAGAATGATGGCTCTTATACCCAAGGAGGTACCCCCTTAACACCAGAGAGGGCTAGAGCATGTGTTCAATATTTGAACGAATCATTCGCTTCATCAAAGATTTGTTTCAATTTGGTAGGAATGGACACGATAAATTCAACGATACACCATTCTGGACAAAGTGGATCTTCTATAAACACTTATGCAGTAAATAATAATTACGCCAAGGCGGATGCATTTAACGTATATGTACCACATCTACTGAATGGTGCAGCAGGGAACGGTTATCCAAATAGAGCATACATAGGCGTGACGGGAGCTTCAGTGCTGAGTAATGCGCTTATCCACGAATTGGGACATAATTTTAATTTACACCATACATTTGGACCAAGTAATACTCGGCCTCATCCAGAAAATTGTGAAAGAGTAACAAGATTGGTTACGGACCCTGAATATAATGCTGATGTGGCTGGGGATGAAATAACCGATACTAATGCGGTTCCAAATTTTTTCAGGGAACAACATAATTATTTTGCTTATGCAGTTGAACAGGCTGAGATTGGCTATACATGGAGTCAAGCTAGACAGCTAGCTTTTTTAGAAAATGGATTCAGTGAATTAACGGATGCACAGGCAATTGAGCAAGCTTTGATTGATTACGGTTTTACTCAAGATGAAGTTGACTATTTGAGATTCAATCCTGCTAAGGATTTTGCTTATTGTGATACTATAAACTGTACTTATGATCCCGATAATCGAATAAATGATCCAACTTCCCCCTTTTTTAAAGATTGTGGAATGACCCCATATCAGATTAACCAGTTGGATTGCAGAAACACAATGTCTTATTTTTACCGTTCTTGCAGAGATTTATATACTCTAGGTCAGTCTATACGTATGCAAGAGGCCATTGAAGAAGATTATTGGGGAGAATTCACACCTAGACTTACTCAAACGGAATTGGATTTGTATATGCAGGACACGGATACCGATACGGGTCAAGAACCAAATATACACACAAACATTTTCTGGAATAGCCAAGATATTTGGGTAAGGAATCAAAATGATGGTTTAGTTAACCAAGAGCACCAAAACCCTGAATATGATCCAGTGCTGCCAAATTTTGTATATGTCAATGTAAGAAACAAATCTTGTAACACTTCTACTGGAAGTGAACAGCTAAAACTATATTGGGCAAAAGCTAATACCGCACTTTCGTGGCCACTTCATTGGGAAGGTAACTTGTATGTTGTGGATAATAATGGACAACAGGTATTGATGGGGGATGAGATAGGGACACTTACTATTCCAGAAATTGAAAAGGGCGAATCAACCATACTGGAATTTGAATGGGATGTGCCAAATCCAGAAGTTTATATGAATATAAATAATGATAACCCATGGCACTTTTGCCTTTTGGCGAGAATGATTTCTACCATTGACCCAATGACTTTTTCCGAAGGTGAATTTATTACAGATAATGTAAAAAACAATAACAATATAGCCTGGAGAAACACAACTGTTGTGGATATTAATCCCAATTCACCTGCTCCAGTTGGTGGTGTTGTTGCTGTGGGTAATTTTATGAATACCACTAAAAATTATAATTTGGAATTCTTTGTTGAAGAAAATGAGGCTGGCAAACCCATTTACGAAGAGTCAGAGATTTCAATACTATTGGATGATATTCTATACAATAGTTGGAATAGCTCAGGAAAGGCTTCAACAAATTTCAGTGGCACATTCCAAAACAATAAAATTATTGTGGAGAATAACCATGCGGTCATAGAAAATCTTACTTTGACTCCAGGTGAGATTGGTACTTTATCTGTAAATTTCAATTTCCTTACGGAAGAATTGACAAACAAGACAGAATATACTTATCATTTATTGCAAAGGGAAGTTGGTACAAATAAATTAATTGGCGGTGAAACTTTTGAAATCCGTAAACCAATCAATTCATTTTTTGATGCCAATGCTGGTGATGACGAAGTGATTGATAGTAATCAGAGTGTAACCATCTCAGCTGAAGAAATTTCGGGAGATGCAACTTATAATTGGTATGATCCAGATGGAAACCTTATCTTCACGGGTACTGATCTTACAGTTTCACCAGAAATTACAATGACCTACATGCTAGAAGTAATTTCTGATTTAGATGGGTTTAAGGATTATGATGAAATTCAGATCATTGTTAGTCCAAATAGAATTGAAAGTCTAGTTCCAAATCCTGTTTCTACACAATTGACCATTGATTATGTTGCCGAAAATGTTAGTTCAGCGTATATCATGATATTGAACCAAAGCAATGCTGAGACCAATAATTATATCCTTGACCTCAATAGCGATCAAGTGACAATTGACCTAACAAGTTATTCAATCGGATTATATTCTGCTATATTGGTTTGTGATGGGGAAATATGTGATACTAGTAACTTCGTGAAGGAATAATATTTTATTTTTAAGCTATGGAAATAAATAAAAATAAGTTAAATGTGCTACTCTTGACAATCGTTACTTGCTTAGGATTTCTAGCCAAAATAAATGCTCAAATTACTTTAATTCCTGATTCAGGATTTGAACAAGCTTTGATTGATTTAGGCATTGACAGTGATGGAATTATTAATGGACAGGTATTGACAATCGATATTGAAGGTGTGATAATACTTGATGTAAATTATTCTAATATTCAGGATTTAACTGGGATTGAGGATTTTGCAGCACTAGAGATTTTGGACGTTAGCGGAAATGAATTGATAGCTTTAAATGTTAGCTCAAATATAGAATTAAAAGAACTTTACTGTAATAGTCAACAAGGCGCATTTTCAATGTATTTTACAGAATTAGATTTGAGTCAGAACATCAATTTGGAAGTTCTTTACTGTGAAAATTTAGCCTATTTAGAGAACTTAAATTTAAAAAATGGAAATAATCAAATTCTAACGGTTGAACTTTCATGTGAATTTGAAGGAAATCCATGTGAATTAAGCGAATTGTATTGTGTTCAGGTTGATGATGAAAGTGCAGCAAACAATAATGAGCCACCTTACAATACTTGGTTTATTCAAGCAAATTTTATCTATTCTGAGGACTGTTCATTGAGTATCCCTGCGCTCTTAGAGGATAGATTTATTATCTACCCCAACCCAACAACCAACCTCCTAACCATCCAAAACCAAAACAATTTGAAAATAGATTCAGTTAGTTTATACGATACATTGGGAAGAAAAGTGATGGAGAGTAATGAAGCAACTGAATCAATGGATGTGTCCAATTTAACTGCTGGTGTATACTTCATTCACATTACAACAGACAGAGGAATAGTGACCAAAAAAATCATTAAGAAATAGGTAAAAGCCTATAAACAAAGGGTTTGGGAGCGGTTCAGTCCGCTTTCGTAGGAGTTGGGATAGCTTTCCGGTAGATTTGAATCCTTAATGGATCCAAGCTGTTCCCGTATTGTGGATAGATCGTTTTCCACTTTTTTGATAGAATCCTCCAGGTCACCATCTATTGACAGAAATGGTCTCTGTGAGGGATTTATAACCAGATCTACCTTTATATCCAGTTTGTCCCTGAATCGTTTTGAAAACTGTTTAATCTCATCCGGATTGTACTCGCCTATCATGAGAGCCATCCCAATGTTTGCGTTTTCAACATTGGTTCCCGTGCTGATTACATTGGTACAGATTAGAAACTGGATTCCTTTTCCGACCTTACTGTATTCCACAAGCTGTTTATAGTGGTCCTGTTTTTTATGATAGGAGGTGATTACCTTAGAATTGTAACCTTCATCCTCCAAGGCTTCCCTTATTTGCTCACAGGCATTTCGGTCCTTGATATATATTATGTTTAGGCTGTCATCACCATGCTCTTGCAGTGCTTCTTTTGCAAAAGCCAAAGCAATCTGTACGGGACTTGCATAAGAATGGTAAATGCTTACCTCAGATTTTGGGTGACCTATTTTGGTAACTTCCACGGATGTAAGCTCAAGAAGGTCATTTATTTCCTGGTTAGGAGTGCCAGATAGGAGGACGATGTTGGCATTGCTGTTGTACAGATACTCTATGGTTTGGTCGTAGTACGCCCTGTTTTCACCAGTTGCATAGGAATATGCCAATGTATGGGATTCATCCATTACGATGATATCATCATCATTAAGGTCTTGAATAATATGCTTAAGTCCGGGAAACGTACTTATTACGATCTTATCGCTTGGATCTAGCTTTTTTCTTTTAGCATTTGCATTTACAATTAGGTCTGCTTCGTACCCTTCCTTTTTTAGAGCCGTGTTGAACTGTGATTGAATTACTAGGTAGGGAGCACAGAATATCAATCTGCCATTTCGCTTCCCAGACTTGATTTCCTTTCCCAATTCTATAAACAGGCGTGTTTTTCCTATCTCTGGATTGGCATCAATGACCAGTCTTCTCTCTTTGTAGATAAGCGGTATTACATAGTCGTACCTATCGCTTAGGAATTGGTTTTCAGTTAGTTCTATGGGAAGCGACCTTTTCATGCTCAAAATTACCCAGATTATTGGAGAATACTCTTCACGTCAATAAATAATAATAAATAACTAAACATCATGAACAAAATATCAGAAATTCAGCTCTTTTATAAGAACGAAAACAAAGAGCACATAATAGTGACCAACAGCCAATCCGCATACGATGTACTGCGTGAAGATTGGAGCCCAAATACCATTGAATTGCAGGAGGAATTCAAGCTTCTGCTACTGGATAGGGACAACAAAGTTTTAGGCGTTTACAGCCTCTCTAAAGGGGGAATTGCAGGTACGGTTGTAGATATTCGCTTAATGATGGTAGCGGCACTAAAAGCAAAGGCAAACGCCATTATTTTGGCACATAACCATCCCTCTGGCAATTTAAAGCCAAGTATCCAGGATAGGGAACTTACCAAAAAGATACTAAAGGCTAGTAAATTCTTGGATGTGCAGTTATTGGACCACATCATAATGACCAAAAAAAGCTATTTCAGCTTTGCGGATGAGGGGATGTTGTGACCGAAAAGGTACATTTAAGGGGACTGTTCAGAAGTGATTTTGTTCAGTCCCTTTTTTCATGGGGTAATTGGAGGTTAGGTTGGGGTCTGGGAGAGACCGTGACGATTCATAAATCATACCCTTTAACAACTGAGGATTCATAAATACGCATTTATACTTATTTGAATTGTAGGAGAATAGGGGTAGTTTGGAAGTCTAACCAAATTCAGATTATTATGAAAATAAAGAACTCCTCAGCCTTTTTCAGCAAGCGATTTAATATATTTATTGTTATCGTTATTATCTCAAATTTACATTTTGTGAAAGCTCAAGAAGAATTTGATTGCGAATACACACCTGTTCCCTTAGTTGAACTTAGTTCAGCTAATTTTAATGAATTGCAATTGGGTCCTGACGATGGTCGCCCCTATGTTATTAATATCCATTTTTGGCAGGTAGTAAGGGATGATGGGACTAGCGATAATTTAAGAACTTTGCAAGATTTTATCGACGCAACTGCATTGTTGAACCGAACTTTTGGACAATTTGGAGTGCTTTTCAAATATGATGGATATGACTATATTGAGAGTACTTATTGGTACGATTGGGATGGGGACCCTCTTGAAGACCCTACAGAAATGAATGGACAGAATTTCTATGATGAACTTATATTACCTAATAATCACTATATTCCTTTATCATATAATGTCTATGTTGTAAATATTGGAGGAGGGTCACATGGACAGCAAGGTCCAATATTGCCAACGAGATTGAGTTACTGGGGATTAAATGAATATGTCATTATTCATGAAACGGGTCATTTTTTGGGGCTAAATCACACTTTTGGAACATATGAAGAGCCTAGCAATAATCCTGATTTATGTGAGCATCAAACAAGAAATATTAACGACCCAGATTTTAATGCACTTACTCATGGTGATAAGTTGATTGGAACCTATGCTACACCATATAAGTATGATGAATATCCCGATGTATTATTGGACGGAAATTGCAATTATGTTGGGACCGCAGTAGATTGTAATGGAGAATTCTATATAAATCCAGAATATAAAAACTTTATGAGCTATACCAGATATGACTGCTATCAAGAATTTAAAGGAGCTCAAATTGCGAAAATGAGATTCGTAATAAGGGAGGTTTTTCTAGGTCCACTGAATACGCATATTGACACAATCCATAGGAAAGAATTGTACAAACCTTATATAGGTGAGTACTATGTGGTGGGACCTCAAACCAATCATCCCCCACAATTTCAGCCTGGGCTTGACTATGAATTTGTTGATGTGTCACAAGCGGGTACTTATAATGTGCCAACTGAATATGAGGATACTTCCTTTTGGTATGGACAAACAGTCGGTACTATAAACAAAGAGTATCCAGGTCCAATTTATCATCCAAATGGTACAGCTTTTAAAATTTTGCAGCTGGACCAGAATCAACCTCGTATGTGTTATAATAATACAAATAGGACTCCGTCTGATGGAAGTGTGATACATTTTCTAGATGGTTATCCAAATGGAAACTATACCATCACTCCACAGGATTCTACTCAGATTAATAATTCAGAATTAATTAATACATTAAACCCAGGTCTTTATAATATCCAAAAGAATTATTTGGACGGAAGCACAGAACAGGTCATGATTTTAAAGGAAAATGAATAATCAATTTATATATATAGTTGTAATAACCACTTGCTCATGGCTTAGTTCGTATGGACAATATACCCAGGTTCCTGATAACGTATTCGAACAGCACCTAATAGACCAAGGGATAGATACTGAGGGAATATTGGACGGACAAGTATTAACGGATGACATAGCTAATGTAATCACATTGAATGTAAGTCCCGAATCCCAAGAATTTCCCTTAATTCAGGACCTAACGGGTATAGAAGATTTTACAGATTTGGAGTTTTTTGTGTTCAGTAGTAATGCTGTAGAAGAGGTAGATTTAAGTCAGAATTTTAATTTGAAAACACTTGTTTGTAATGAAAATAATCTTCAAAATTTAGATGTTTCAGGTAATGTGCTTTTAGAAACACTGAATGCTTCCAATTGTCCAATCGGGGTATGTGAGCAAGAAAACACGTTTTCTGTTTTAAACCTAAGTAATAATACCAATTTGAAAAGTCTTGTTATTGGATTTAACAATTTTATAGAGGCTATCGATTTGAGTAATAACCCTATGTTAGAGGGTGGTGTTTTTGTTGAAAACCCAGAGTTAACAACTCTAAATGTAAAAAACGGAAATAATGAGAACTTACAAAATCTCAATGTCTTGGATAACATGAATCTAAATTGCATCACAGTAGATGACCCTCTAGCAGCAACTCAAGGTGATACATACCCATATGACCAATGGAATATTCAGGAAGGGATTGTTTTTAGTCAGGATTGTTCCCTTGGCATTGAAGAAGCTATTGCGGTGCAGCTTAGTATATTTCCAAACCCAGTTGAAAATACCATATTCATCCAAAACCATTATGGTTTGGATATATATTCAGTTAGTTTATACGATACACTGGGGAGAAAAGTAATGGAGAATACAGAAGCAACTGAATCAATAGATGTATCCAATTTAACTGCTGGAATCTACTTTATCCATATAACCACAGACAGTGGAATAGTGACCAAAAAAATCATTAAGGAATAGGTAAGCGCCTATAAATAAAGGGTTTGGGCGCAGTTCTCGAGTCTCGTCCAGACCGCAACGTATTCACAATAGTGAATATTTAAAATGTTGTGTTGGCAGCTTAAATGCTGCAAGTGGTTTAGAAATAGACCAATGAGAAGCTTGTCCGTTTGGATGGGCTTTTTTTGTTTGGGCTGGTCACCCCCAAATAAGCTTTTAGCCCAACTAAGCTTTAGCGGTCAATGAACGCGGGAGATTAAACTTAAATGTGGTTCCTTTGCCGACTTCTGATTCAAACCAAATTTTACCGCCATAAGTCTGGACAATCTTTTGGACTATGGACATACCTACCCCATTTGAGTCTTTATTGTTGTTCAGTTTTTGGAATATTTCAAAAACGCGATGGGCGGACTCTTTGGGGATCCCAATACCATTGTCCTTTATTTGAATCTCGTAAAAACCAAATATAACCCCACAACTTATAGTGACCTGAGACGCTCTGTTAGGATCGCGATATTTACACGCGTTGTCCAAGATATTTTGAAAAACTTGGAGGGCTTTAGTGTCATTCATAATGAGCGTTGGCAGCGTTCCGTTGATGTTAATTGAGGTATCCGGATAGCTTTGCTTGAGATCGTTGATTAAATGAGTCACTAAATGGTTGAGATCTACTGCCGATTCTGAATTGGACATTCTTTTTATTTCGGAGTATCTCAAGGTATCTGAAATGATTTTATCCATTTTCAAAAGTGCCTCATCAACAATCGCTAAATAGGATTGACTCATTTCATCGA
>Ga0209223_10003767_pt1 | contig 14241 bp, 15 predicted proteins | sample COG_06_FD_184750 | JGI IMG/M metagenome (GOLD analysis project Ga0209223, IMG submission 184750) | Pelagic Microbial community sample from North Sea - COGITO 998_met_06 (SPAdes) (version 2) | ecosystem: Environmental > Aquatic > Marine > Neritic zone/Coastal water | place: Helgoland, sampling...
CATCATCATAATCAACGGTTTTACCACATGATGATAAGAGAATGATAATTGATAAGATTAGTAGGTTTTTAAAATTTAAAATTTCTTTCATTTCTTAAATATTTAGTTGATTGGTTGTTGTTTTTTTTAGTTCTGACACAATATTAAAGATAATAAAAAATTTATAATTCTTTTAACAAACCAATCATTGGAGATAAGATGTTATACAAAAACTCCAAAGATGATAAAGGGTTCAAGGATTACGAAATTATTAGTGGTTATAAAAATATAGTAGTAGATGTTCCGATTGATGAAAAAAGAAATACATTAAGTTCAAATGATAGAATTAAATTAAACTCATTACTTTTGGAACTCAAGGAAAAGAGGAATTTATCCCACTCTGAAGTTTGTAATGAATTAAATAAAAGAGGGGTAAGAACTCCAACAAATAAGAAATGGGATAAACCAAAACTCTCTTCCTATTTCAACTATATTAAGAAAGAATATAGGTTGGGAAAGGGATAGGGGGTAAGATCAACGAACACAGAAAATTAACCTCTTACAGTAGAATAAGCCTTTAAGCTTTCAGGTATTCCTTTTTAAGTAAAGGACAGATTTTATAACGTTCATCTTTTGTATCATCATAGATGGCTTCTAGCACTTCGTAAACATTTTGAAGTCCTATTTTGCCGCACCATTCAAATGGCCCAAAAGGGTAGTTAGTACCGAGCTTCATTCCTTTGTCAATGTCTTCAACCGAGGCTGTTCCTTCTTGCAAAGTGAAGTAAGCTTCATTGATGATCATTGAAATCACTCTAGGAGTGACCAGTCCCACGCGATCGTCAACAACTATAAATTCGGTTGCTAAGTCATTACATAAAGAAGCGAGTTCAGCCTTTGCTTTGTCATCGAAACAGGATACTTCTAGTAGAGGCCTATTTAAAAATGTTGGTAATCCGTTAAAACCATACAGATTACATGATATGCCTTCTTGGTAATAGGCCAACTCTGCTAAAGAAATTTTAGGTGCATTAATAAAAACATTTGAATTCAAATTTGAGTACAGCTCAAATTGTTCAGGGTTGTCACCTATGTAAAAGTCAAATATGATATCTGCTTTTTCTAAATCATCTTTTCCAAAAGAATAATCTGAGAAAAACCCGTAGTCATAATTTTCCGTGAATTTTTCCTTGAACTCTTGCAAATTGCTTGGTGAGCCTACAACTAGAATTTTCATAATTGTGTAATTTGCTTCAAAAATATTCAATTAATTAAACTTGCCGATGTCAAAGACTATAATTAACAGTAATAATGCTCCAGCACCAATTGGCCCTTATAGCCAAGCGGTGAAAGCGGGCAATACACTTTATGTTTCTGGGTCAATACCACTTGATGCTCAAACGGGTGAATTGATCAATGCCAATATAACAGAAGAAACCCATCAGGTGATGAAAAACATGGACGCAGTGTTGAACGCTGCTGGAATGTCTTTCGAAAATGTAGTGAAGTGCTCCATTTTCATTAAGGACATGAATCAGTTTGGAGCTATAAATGATGCATACGGAATGTATTTTAAAGAAAATCCTCCAGCAAGAGAGACAGTTGAAGTAGCAAGGTTACCAAAGGATGTTAATGTTGAGATTTCTTGTATTGCTGTTGACCTCTAATTAGTCAGATAGCTTAAAACCTGAGTTAGATTTTCTATTTTTGCGCACTATTAATTAAGACTATGAGCGTAAGAGTACGTTTTGCCCCGAGCCCCACAGGAGCACTCCACATAGGAGGCGTTAGAACAGCATTGTATAATTATCTTTTTGCTAAAAAGCACGGAGGTAAATTTATTTTAAGAGTAGAAGACACGGATCAAAATCGATTTGTTGAAGGTGCTGAGGACTATATTCAGGAGGCACTAGAGTGGTGTGGTATTTCACCAGACGAAGGCATTGTTCAAGGTGGTGATTTTGGGCCCTACAAACAGTCTGAAAGACAACCACAGTATAAAGAATATGCAGACCAGTTAATTAAAGAGGGGAATGCATATTATGCCTTTGATACACCTGAGGAATTGAATGAAATGCGTGAAAGATTGAAAGATGCACGTGTGGCAAATCCGCAATACAACGCAATTACCAGAATGCAGATGAAAAACTCCTTGACATTGTCTGCCGAGGAAGTGGCCGCTAAAATTGCAGATGGAGAGCCTTATGTCATTCGCGTAAAATTGCCACGCAATGAAGACGTGCGTTTTGAAGATAAGGTGCGTGGATGGGTGGTTGTAAATACTGCAGCACTTGATGATAAAGTCCTCATGAAATCAGATGGTATGCCAACCTATCATTTGGCTAACATTGTAGATGATCATTTGATGCAAATCACTCATGTAATTAGAGGTGAAGAATGGTTGCCATCTGCACCATTACATGTGCTACTCTATGAATATTTAGGATGGGAGCAACCTGTATTTGCTCATTTGCCTTTATTGTTAAAGCCTGATGGAAATGGGAAACTTAGTAAAAGAGCAGCCGATAAGTTAGGCTTTCCTATTTTTCCATTGAACTGGGATGATCCTGTATCAGGAGAATTGTCTCAAGGATTTAAAGAAAAAGGATACTTGCCTGAAGCCTTAATTAACTTTTTATCCTTATTAGGCTGGAACCCAGGAACGGAGCAAGAATTATTTTCACTTCAAGCCCTTATTGAAGCTTTTTCATTGGAGAGAATCAATAAGGCTGGAGCAAAGTTTGACATTGAGAAAGCCAAGTGGTTTAACCAACAATACCTCAAATCAAAGTCAGATGCCGAATTGGCGAATGAATTAATTTCAAAGGTTGAAATTTCAATGGACAGCAGTCTTGTTGAAAGAATAGTAGCCCTTATGAAAGAAAGGGTGACTTTTATAGAAGAGATAGCAACAGCTGGAAGCTTTTTCTTTACTACTCCTTCATCCTATGATGAAAAGACAGTTAAGAAAAAATGGACGAGACAAACTGTTGATGTGTTGGATGTATATGCAGTGGAATTAGAGCTATCGGAACACATTGATGCCGATACAGCCAAATCGATATTAGTCGGTATATTGGAGAAGGGCGAAGTTCCAATGGGAAGAATAATGCCTGGACTCAGGGTATCAATTACCGGTGTAGCTGGAGGGCCTGATTTGATGGAAACCATCAGTGTTATTGGCCCGAAAGAAGCGGCAAAACGAATTAAATTGGCAATTGAAACGTTATCAAGTTCAGTAAAGGAATAATTATGGCAAAGAAGAAAGCAGTGAAGAAAAACGAAAAACCTAAAGTCAACGAAGAACTTCAAGGTTTTGATTTAAATGTTGATTCATTCGGTGAAATTCAGAGTGCCTTGTCTATTGATAAGATCAATGATTTTCTAAATAAAAACGTTGAAGACAAGAAGCTGAAGGACCGAGATGATTTAAATGATTTGACAGAAGATCAATCGGGCGAGGAGTCTGAGGAATCTTGATCATTCATATCTAAAATCACTTTCCATAGCGTCCCGACCATCATCATTGCAAATCCAACTACAAGCATAACTGTTCTTATATCTGAGGCAATTAAGCTTCCGAAGAATTGCCTTGATAGTATCACAGTTAAAATTAAAGCCAAACCCACAAAGGCTATTATCGTCACTATTTTTATCGAATTTTTCTTTGCCATATTTACTGATTTTTGAAGAACCTAGGAACGAGAGCTGGTACTGACTTTTTGTAATCCATGTATTCAGATCCAAACAACTGGATCAATTTTTTTTCTTCATAATGGATGCCAAATGGCAAATAAATTAGGACAGCGATAAGACTGATAAGATTGACCAACAAAGGGTTAAAAAGCACATAGCCCAATACAAGCAATAACGTCCCTGTATAGAGTGGGTGGCGTATTTTAGATTGAAGTCCATCGATTTTTAAAGCAGGAGTCCCTTCTTTTTTTAGACCAATAAAGGTTGTAAAACTATAATTACGAAATGCCCTTTTAACAATGAAGATTCCGTAGGCGGCCAAAAACATTCCTAACCCAAAGCTAATTGGATTTGGAGGAATAAAGAGAGGGCTATAAATACTAGCCCCGAAAAGCAGTATTGCCATTAGCCCTAGGGTTGAGAATGTGCTGAATAGAAATCGATAGATGGTGGCGTTTAGCGATAACTTACTTTTCATCCAAGTAGAGGCTAATGCACTATGAAGGGCATAATATGCAATCCAGCAAGCAAAGAAAATCAGGTGGTCATTCAACATTGCTCAATGATAAGAATTATTTTTTAAGCTTCGTTTCAATTTGTGTAGCATTGATCAATTAATGGCAAATAGGAGAAGATCAATGGAGAAATTGTAAATTCGAAAACACTCAACCTTCATGCAGTTTGAAAATATTAATTGCAACAGATAAATTTAAGGATTCCCTCACAGCTCAAAAAGTTGGTGAAGCACTCGCTTCAGGCATAAAGAGATTCGATTCTTCCGTCGAAATTGTCCATCAGCAAATGGCTGATGGAGGAGAAGGAACCCTAGAAGTAATTGCCGCTACTTTGAACCTGGAAAAAATAGAGGTTTTTGTAAATGACCCAATTTTTAGACCGATAAAGGCATATTATCTCCGTGATAAGGATATTGCATTTATTGAAATGGCGGAGGCTTCTGGCCTTCAAAGACTTCATAAAGAGGAGTATAACCCGCAAAAAACCACCACTTATGGCACCGGCGAATTAATTAAACACGCCATTGAATCTGGTGCAAAACAAATTAATTTATTTGTAGGTGGAAGTGCCACCAATGATGGTGGAATTGGAATTGCATCTGCTTTGGGAGCTGTCTTTATGACAGAAGAAGGGGAAGTTTTAAGGCCGATCGGTGAGGACTTATCTCAAATTAAGACTATTGATTGTAAGCAAGTCAATCAATTGATCGCGGGTGTGAAATGCTGCGTCTATACTGATGTAAAAAATGTACTTTTTGGACCCAATGGAGCTGCACATGTATATGGCAGTCAAAAAGGGGCGACTGTTCAGCAAACCGTGGAATTAGATGTTGGATTAAAGCACTTAGCGAGGATTTTAGGTAATGGTTTGGAGCATAGGCCTGGTGCTGGTGCTGCAGGAGGACTGGGTTATGGTGCAATGACTTTTTTAGGTGCAGCGTTGCTGTCAGGCGTTGATTATCTGATAGGCATTCTCGGTTTGGATGAAAAACTCAAGAATGTGGATTTAATTATCTCAGGAGAGGGAAAAATAGATGAACAAACTTTAGAAGGTAAAGTTGTTCATGGTATATTAAAGCTTGGCAAGAGACACAAAATTCCAGTTGTTTTGGTATGTGGATTGTCAGTAATCACTCCTAGCGCCGCGGTCTATGATGTGGTTGATGAAGCCATTAATTTAGAAGATTCCATATCGAATGCCGCGACTTATTTGGAATTGATAGGAGAGAGAATAGTTAGAGATTTCCAACAACCTCGCACTATTTGATACACATTCCTTAATTTCGCCACATGATTAAAATTGGAATCATCAAGGAGGGGAAAGTCCCATCAGATAAACGGGTGCCATTGACACCTGTGCAATGTCAAAACATATTAGCTACTTATTCAGATGTGCAAATCAAATGTCAATCGAGCGACATTCGATGTTTCCCAGATGAGGAATATATCAAGGCAGGTGTAGAAGTGGTAAAAGATATTTCTGATTGTGAAATTATTTTGGGAGTTAAAGAGGTGCCAATTCCATTGCTGATGGAAGGTAAGACTCATTTTTTCTTCTCCCATACTATGAAAAAACAGGAGTACAACCGTGATCTACTTCAGGCGGTGATAAGTAAAAACGTGCGATTGATCGACTGGGAATGTTTGACCAACAAAGATGGACAGCGACTTATCGCTTTTGGAAGGTATGCGGGAATTGTTGGTGCATACAATGCCATTTGGACTTATGGTGAGCGCTATAGGTTATTTCATATTAGAAGGGCCCATGAATGTTTTGATTTAGAGGACATGAAAACTGAGTACAACAAAATCAGTTTGCCTCCAATTAAAATTGCCTTAACAGGAGGAGGAAGAGTATCAAAAGGTGCAATGGAAGTCTTTCTTGGGATGAAAATCAGGAAAGTTACTCCTTCGGAATTTTTGACTGAGCATTTTGAAGGTCCGGTGTTTACGCAATTAAATACAAGAGATTATAACATCAAACCTGGGGGAGAAGCCTTCAATAGAGACGAATTCTACAATGACCCATCGGTTTATGCTTCTGGATTTGGACCATTCGCTGAAAAGGCTGATATCCTTGTAGCTGGTGCTTACTGGGATCCAAAAGCACCTGTTTTGTTTAAAAAGGAAAATGCCCTACAGGCCAATTTCAAAATTAGGGTAATTGGTGATATCACATGTGATATTGAGGGATCAATTCCTTCGACCAAGCAGCCTAGTACCATTGACGATCCAATTTATGATTATGATCCAAGCACTGACAAGATAGAAAGTGCTTTTTCGGATGAAGGAAATATAACAGTCATGGCTGTAGATAATCTGCCTTGTGAATTACCAAGAAATGCTTCAGAGGATTTTGGAAAGGAATTTGTAAGTCACATTTTACCAAATTTAATTGGAGAAGATAAAGATGAAATAATTAAAAGGGCGACAATCACAACGCAAGGAGAACTAACTCCAGCCTATAGTTATTTACAAAATTTTGTAGATGGGCATTAACAGGTTCATAGAGCATACCAATTTGAGTCCTACACTTATAGCGCAGGACATTGATGAATTGGTGAGTGAAGCAAATTCTAATAAATTCATTGGTGTTTGTGTCCCACCTTTTTGGGTAAAAAGAGCTGCACGTGAAATTGGAGGAAGTGATATTCAGCTTGTGACTGTAATTGGATTTCCATTAGGGTATCAGATGACTGAATCTAAGTTGGCAGAAATAGAAAAGGCAATTGATGATGGTGCCAATGAATTGGACATCGTCCTTAATATTTCCGCATTTAAATCTAAAATGCCCTGGGTTAAAATAGAGCTAGCCAAGTGTGCCAAATTGATACATGAGGCTGGATGCATCATGAAAGTGATAATCGAAACAGCCTATTTGAATGAAGCGGAGATCATTATCGCCTCTAAAATGTGCGCAGATGCTGGAAGTGATTTTGTTAAAACATCCACTGGCTTTGCAACTGCTGGAGCAAAAATCGAAGACATCAAAATTATGAGAGCAAATCTCCCTTCAAATGTTGGGATAAAAGCTTCTGGTGGAATTAGAAATTTAGAGACTGTTCAGGCGATGATTGATGCAGGTGCTGATAGAATTGGCGCATCTGCTGGGGTTAAAATAATGTTAGAAGCGAATGGAGCATCTTAAGATTATAATATTCGGTAAAGTACAAGGTGTCTTTTTTAGGGCCAACGCAAAAACTATGGCCGAAAACCATGGATTAAACGGTTGGTGCAAAAATCAATTAGACGGTACCGTTTGTGTCGAGGTAGAAGGGAAAATAGATGACCTTGAAAAATTTGTGCTTTGGTGCTACCAAGGACCTGAGTATTCTAATGTCACGGATGTTAAAGTTGAAAAAGGAGCTTTGAAGGGCTATAAACTATTTGAGATCAAGAGAGCTTAAGCCGTCTCTTGATTGTATTTTTGAATGCCTTTGTGCTTATAAAGCTTTAGTCCAAAATGCTCATAAAGACAGATCTTCATTCTGTTCTGAGCCAGTTCAATTTTTTTATCAGCAGTGTAATAAACAGAAAGTTCGAGTCCGGCAATTATAAAATTTGATTTGGTGCTTAGCTGTTTTACCCAAGTCAAAAAAGTGTCCTTCCAATCAATTAAATACTTTTCATAATGACTCTTACCATCAAAAAGCATTTCTAGTTGATTGTCTCCAATTTGGTACCTGAAAATGCCGCAAAAGACGTCGTATAAATCATCAAAAAAAGCGAGGTGAGCAGGACGGTAAGCAATGATTAATCGAGTAGTGTCGTCATCCAAGCGCATGGGATTGTACAGCTGAAAATAGCCATCTTTTATAATTTCAACAAGGTCGGCTTGTAGTTCAAGCCTCAAATCCTGTTGGGCTTGTTTAAGAATGTAGTTTTTATCTAGGAGAAAAAGACGATCGTTCACTTTGACGAATTTTTACAAAAATACAAAATTTCCTTTGCTGTAGCTTATATGAGACATGAAAATGCCTTATCGCGCAGCAGAACTATTCACTATTCTACCAAAGAAAATACCATTCATCATGAGCTTATTGGTGCCGTACCAAAAGGCCCTGAAATTAGGGTTATCAACTAATGAAACTACCCTTCCTTGTCCTAATGCGCTCACCCTTATTGTTGATGTGCCTTTGATGGCCTCTAGGTTTTCACTTGCAATGAAGCCACTTAGCCTAGGGTTTGTTGTGTATTTTCCCGGATTAGAATAGAGATTTTCAGAAGCTTCTATCATCGTATTACCGCGTCTAAATGTTGGTAATTGCTTCTTGTAATAGCCAAAAGCCATTGGGTGGCTTAATTCCAATTCGCTCATGTAAACGCCACCAGGAATAAATCGGGCGCGTTGAAAATTGGATATTTGGTCATAGGGAATGTCTGAAGCGTCAGGCTGCTCCGCTGACTTGAAAGTCAGGTTGGAAAATTTATTATTAGCGAGCCATCTTACAGCATTTGTCGTGCCTATTAGTGTACCGCCATTCCTTACCCACCTCTTAAGATTTTCTAATTCAAATTCCCCTAAGCTGGCACCTCCTGTCATGATGATGGTATTGTATCTTTCAATACCAGCTGATCCTAGCCTGTCTGAAGGGAGTTTTGTGATGGTCATTTCCATTCTTGTGTCAAGTAAATGCCATATTTCTCCAGCATCAAGGCTACTCCCTGACTCAACTACAACTGCAACTTCGGGTTTCTCCAAGTTAGAAAACGAATTGCTTCCAAGTGAAACACCTGCTGTTAATCCAGTAGGCATGGCGTAGACATTTAATCCATCTTCAACTGCGATTTTTTGCATTTCCTGGAATATTTCAAATGAGTCTAAAGTTTGATTAGCAACAGGTACCAAGATTGTTCCATAATCGAACTCTCGTTCCTCATCGTCCTTGAAGGCTTTAAATTTCTTAGTAGCCGTCTTAATTCGAAGTCCTTTGGATAATAATTTATTAGCGGCTCTTGGCGCGTAATATCCATGCCATTCAAATGCATAAGCATAATCACTTTTACCACCAACGACTAAACCTTCAGGAAAAGTGAGTTCTTCAATTTTTTCTCCTAATTGATTTCGACCATAATCTCGGCTACTCATTTCTGAGTATTCCATATTAAATGCTAATGGGTAGGTCCATCCTGAAATATCATAGAACAAGCTGTCTTGAAAACGCGTACGCTTTTCAAACATGGCTTTTATGATCTTATAATTTCGCTGCTTGAGAGGGACTATATAACTATTTTCAGTCGTGTACTCAGCAGAACCAAGTTTGATGCGTCTTGCAGGTCTATAAAAATCAATTTCTTGTCTGTTAAGAATGTCTGCCAAATGGTATGTCCTTGCGGGATCTTTTTCAGCTTTAAAAATGTAAGCCTTGATGTCATCGCCATCAGCTTCTTTCAAAACACCTTTATAAAAATCCTTTTGGTATTCAAGTAGCTCTTCTCGCATTGATACCGCTGCGGACCATGTGGAAAGAGCAGCCGTAAATTGATTTCTAATCGTAAATGGAAATTCTAATATGCCGTTATCACTTTCTTGTGCATGGCCTCTGGAGCTTGCCTGTTCAAAAAGAATTCCAAGGGCACCGTTGATATCGGGAAATGTGGAGCCTTTTCCATAATAGAAATCATCATAGCCTTCTTTTGTATAATAAAGTGAACCAATATTATCAAAAGCAGCAGCATGAAATGTGCCCACTTTTGCTGTTAATTCTTGATTTTTAGCGGGAGTCAATGGGTGCGTCCTTGATGGAACGCCGGGTTGAAAGAAGAAAGTTGAGTTGGTACCCATTTCGTGATGATCCGTTAAAATGTTTGGCTTCCATTCATGGTATTTGACAATCCTATTCCTTGATTCAGGTTGTTGCAGTGGGAGCCAATCTCTATTCAAATCAAACCAATAATGATTGGTCCTGCCTCCAGGCCATACTTCTGAATATTCTCTATCACTTGGGTCCGGGTTGACATTTTTGCTCTTGTGCATATTTGCCCAAGTAGAAAACCTTGTTAATCCATCGGGGTTAAAAGAAGGATCTAAAAGAACTACTGTATTGGCTAAAGCCTCTTCAATAAGCGGTCCTTGAGCAGCAGCCATATAATAAATTACCGCCAAAGACGCATTCGCACCACTTGGTTCATTCCCATGTATACTGAATCCCATGTAGATAACTGCTGGCATCTTGGTGATATCCAATTTGTCCGATTCATTTGGGTAGGTCAACCAAACATGGTCGGTTCGAATTTTATTGATATTGGCATGATTGTTCGGAGTGGTGACCGTTAATAATAACTGAGGACGACCCTCATGAGTCACACCAGTCTCTTCGATTGTGATTCGATCTGTAGCAGCAGCTACGGCCCGCATATAATAAACCAATTTATCATGGGTGATGTGCCATTCACCTATTTCATGTCCAATGACAGATTTCGGAGTTGGAATATTAGGGTCGTAAGTCACATCTTGCGGTAAATAATATGACAAGTCAAGTTGTGCATTTGCATGCTCTTCGACCAGAAAGAGTAGGAGAATAACTGTAATGTAACTTATTCGCTTCATGTTGTTGTACCTCGGTTTTTTCAAGACGGTTAAGATAGCCAATCCATGTCTTGAAACAAAAAGAAAACCTCCATGATAAATCACGAATTAATTGAGATTTTTTGGTTAATTTCACAGACCCAAGCAAGAAGTAAAACACCTTTTACTATAGGCCAGAAATGGTTTAGACTAACTAAAAAATGACGAAATTGAATGAATTTTTTGCTTTGTAAAGCACTGAATTCTAGCGTCTAATGAATTATTTATTGTTAATGTTAACTTAATATTAACAAATGCAACTATTGTTAGCATAAAGATAATATAGGTCAAAAATTCACAGCCTATTTACCACTAGTTTTGCTGCATTATAGGTGTGAAAATCCGTAAAAATGAATTACAAACAATCTAACCATTAAAAATTAATTATGAGGAAACATTTACTAGTCATTGTGACTTTTGTGTTTGCTTTAACTTCTGCTTTTGCGCAAAGTGGAACAGTTAAAGGAAGACTGCTAGATGCAGAGAATGGCGAGGGTGTTTTTGGTGCCACTGTTTTTGTACAGGGAACAACCAAAGGTGCTCTTACTGATGTTGACGGTAACTTTAGAATTGGCGATTTGTCAGGTGAAGTAACGTTGAGGATCAGTTATGTCGGTTATGAAACCGTTGAAATTACGAGAGATATATCTGGTGAAGTAGATTTGGGTGATATCCAATTTAAATCAACTTCAATTGGATTAGGGCAAGTTGAAGTTATTGCTTCAGTAGCCATTGATAGAAAAACGCCTGTGGCGATATCTACAATAAACGCTGCTCAAATTGTTGAAAGAGCAAGTAACCAGGAATTCCCAGAATTATTGAAATCAACACCAGGGGTGTATGCAACCAAAAGTGGTGGCGGTTTCGGAGATTCAAGAATTAACCTTAGAGGTTTTAACTCTACAAACGTGGCTGTGCTTATTAACGGTGTACCTGTAAACGACATGGAAAATGGTCGTCTTTACTGGTCTAACTGGGCAGGCTTAACTGATGTGACAAGATCAATGCAGGTACAAAGAGGACTAGGTGCTTCTAAGGTAGCTGTGCCTTCTATTGGAGGAACGATCAACATCCTAACGAGTGGTACCAATGCTAGAAAAGGTGGTAATGTTTCTTTTACAACTGGAAACAATGGTTACAGTAAAGCATCATTTTCGCTTTCAACTGGACTAACTGAAAAAGATTGGGCTGTTTCAATTGCTGCTGCCAAAACAACAGGTAATGGTTATGTAGATGGAACTTGGTTTGAAGGCTACAATTACTTCTTTAATGTCACTAAGAAAATAAATGAATCTCATACGCTTTCATTGACTGGATTTGGTGCTCCTCAAAAGCATGGTCAAAGACAATCTCAAGCAAGCATAGATTATTGGAGAGCTGCTCCAAACACTAAAACGTTCAACCCGGATTACGGAATAATGAATGGTGAGATTAAGTCAGTTGAAGATAACTTCTTTCATAAGCCACAATTTTCATTGAACCATTATTGGACAATCAATGAGAAGTCTGACTTATCGACAGCTGTTTATTATTCTTCTGGTTCTGGAGGTGGAGGTGGAAACCTTGGATTCAGTAACATAACTGCACCAAGAACTGCTGGAACTTATAGTCCAATAGATTTTGACGCATTAATTGCTCAAAATAATAACCAAGATGGATCTGCTAATGTGGCTTTAAGAGCCTCGCACAATGATCATGATTGGTTTGGAGTATTGAGTACTTATACTACAGAGTTAAATGAGAACCTTACTTTATTGGCTGGTCTTGATATTCGAACTTATGAGGGACGTCACTATAGAACAATCACTGACTTATTAGGTGCTGAGTATTATGTTGACGCTAGATCTGATGTAAACAACCCAAACAAAATTGTTAGAGTTGGAGATAAGTATAGCTACTATAATGATGGTAAAGTTACCTGGTTAGGTGGTTTTGCTCAGTTAGAGTATACGAAAGACAAACTTTCTGCCTTCTTTTCTGGATCGGTTTCAAGTACTGGATATCAGAGAGTTGATTATTTCAACTATTTAGATTCTGACCCTAATCAGACTAGTGAAGTTCAAAGCTTCTTGGGATATCAGGCAAAAGGTGGTGCAAACTACAACTTGACTGATAATCATAATATTTTTGCAAACCTTGGTTACTTTGAAAAAGCGCCAATTTTTGACAATGTTTTCTTGAATTTCCAAAATGATGTTAACCCTGATGCGGAAAATGAGAAAATTTTGAGTTATGAATTAGGTTACGGTTATAGAGGAGCTAATTTTTCTGCCAATGTAAACCTTTATAGAACGCAATGGAGAGACAGAGCATTTATCAGGTCTATTCCTAATACTTCAGGCGATGATATTGTAGCTAACCTTCAAGGTGTGAATGCAATACACCAAGGTTTAGAGATTGATTTTGTATACCGTGCTTCTTCAGCATTGACGATCAGAGGTATGGCATCTTTTGGTGACTGGACTTGGGAGAACGATTTAAAAGATGTTCAAATATTTGACGGTCAGACTCCAATTGGAGATCCTTTTGATTTGCTTATTGCAGGTTTAAAAGTAGGTGACGCTGCTCAAACAACTGCTGCTTTAAGCGTAGAATATTTTATCGTTCCTGATGTTAAGATTTCTGCTGATTACAATTACTATAGTAATTTATATGCACAGTTTGATCCACTTGGAAGACAATCAGATGTAGGTGGTACCACTGGTCCACAGCCATGGGAGGTGCCTTCATTCAGTACAATGGATTTGAGATTATGGTATAATTTCAAAATTGGAAACTTCGATGCTTCTGTTTTTGGAAACGTGAACAACTTGTTTGATGCAGAATATATCATGGATGCTACTGATGGAGCAAACAATGATGCTGCAACTGCAACTGTATGGTTCGGACAAGGTAGAACTTGGACTGGTGGTTTAAGAATTAAGTTTTAAGAATTAGAAAAATGAAGATTATGAAATTCAAACAAACTTTAAAATACGCAGCGGCTTTAGTTGCACTAGTTTTAGTGTCCTGTGATCCGCTTCAAGATGTATATGATGAATTGGATGAGTCGGCATCTGAGCTTGTTTCAGCTGATTTGGCTTTTACAATGACTGATGACGATTATGAAACTGCAGATGATGCATGTGATTGTGCTCGTTTCGGAAATTTCAGTAGCGAAGATGATGTTAAAGTTGGTGTACCAGCTGTATTATCTAGTAATCATCCTGGCTTAGGAAAAGGTTCAACTGCTGTTGTAACTTATGATTTCTACAATGGAAGCTCTCCTGATTATAAGAGAGACAGGGATGCTCCCTACGATTATCTATATTTCTCTAGCGATACGGTTACGGACGCAGAATATGATGAACTAGGATTTAGGTTTGGCAACTTTAGTGATTTGTCTAAGGACATTCCATTGTACGCTGATTTTAAAGAACCGGGTGCTCGAGATGGATATTTCATGGACATTAATCATAAGTACTACAATGGTTCAGGTGTGGA
>Ga0209223_10003774_pt1 | contig 14231 bp, 17 predicted proteins | sample COG_06_FD_184750 | JGI IMG/M metagenome (GOLD analysis project Ga0209223, IMG submission 184750) | Pelagic Microbial community sample from North Sea - COGITO 998_met_06 (SPAdes) (version 2) | ecosystem: Environmental > Aquatic > Marine > Neritic zone/Coastal water | place: Helgoland, sampling...
TTTGGAAATGGATTGTTTGAACGATTGAGAGATGAAATATCTGATATCTTTGATGATATTCCACCACCAAAGGTAACACACCCCCCTCCTGTAATGAGAGGATCTTCAATAGGACCTGTATCTGTCCCATTGGTTAGTATGAGAGCATACAATACAGCTTCGGGTGGATGTTGTGCGAGTGGTTGTAAGATAATGATGGAAGATAAAACATATCAAAATGTTGAAAGTATCAAGAAGGGAGATAAGGTATTAACTGTTGATAGTCAAAATAGTTATTCAGTATCAGAGATTGAATGTGTTGTTAAAACAAAGTGTAAGAATGATAAAGTTGATATGGTTGTCCTTAATAATTTGAAGATAACACCTTATCATCCAATTAAGATTGTAAATATGACGGGTATTGGTGAGTGGGAATATCCAATTGATAGTAAAAAGGTTGAAACCGTAAAGACAGATTATATGTATACATTTGTGATTGATAACCGTGAATCGGTGATGGTTGATGATTATGTATTTTCAACATATGGACATTCATTGAATGATAATGATGTAATTTTCCACGAATATTTTGGAAGCGATAGTGTAATTAATGATCTAAAAATGTTTGAAGGATATAGTAATGGTTTAGTAGAGTTGTGCGAAGATAGTTTTGTAAGAGGTAATACAAACGAGGTAATTGAAATAAAAAGGTAAATGATTTATTAATAGAGTAGCTCACTTTGATGATTATAAGTATTCTTTAATAGATTATTCATATAATAAATTTCCCCTTGTTGATCATAAATTAATTTTTTACAAAATTCAATAAGATAAGTATGGTTTGTATGTAATAATAATCTTTTGCTCATATCAACTGCTACTTGATGGTGTGGAATCATATGGTCAAGATAGCTTTTATCTGTAATTTCCATATGTTCCATATGTTCCATATGATCATTTGGTTTGAAAAATAAAGGATTACACGAACCATCTTTTGATTTTGAATCTTTAGGATAATAGATATCTAATTTTGTATTTGTTTTTTCTTTTAACGAAGGATCATCTGAAACAATTGTTTCAGATAATTTATCTTTCATCATTGACATTTCCCAAATTTCATAATTTTGTTTTCTGATAATATCTCGGCAAAGGTGTTGAATCAAGGGATTTTTTGATTTTGGTATTAATAAATAGCTCATATCAATAGCTACTTGGTGATGTGGGATCATATGTTCAAGATATTGTAGATCTGTTAATACATCGGTACAAGGGTTTGAACTCATATATTATATATTATATATTATATATTATATATTATAAATTATAATTTCGGGGTAAGATTGTATTTTAGTAGTTGGAAAAAGATTAATTCCATATATTTTTTACATTCATCAATTAATTTTTGATCAACTTTCCCTTCAATTGATTTGAAAAAAAAGTAGTGTTTTTTTATCCGAGTTAAAATTTCATCATTATCCATTTTTACTATCTGAAATGTTTATTTTACAATTACAGAACGGATATTTTTCGTATAATTTTTGTATGCTTAATTCTTTCATTTTTGCCTCTATCATAATATCTATATGAATACCATATTTTTCTGGTATTTCAAGTAGATAGTTTGGTAGTATATCAATATAATCGCTATGATGACCAATTTTACCGGAACCTTGTTCTGAGACATGAAATTTGGGTTTAATATCTTTTTTCTTCCAAGTTTCAAGGATCAAAGGTATATAGTATTCTGGAGGTTCAAACTCTTCATTTGGGTGAAGTTGTTTGTAGCATTCAAAATGATGAGTATCAAATACGATTGGTATTCCGGTATGTTCGTGGATTTTAAGACAGTCTTTGATAGAATAACATTTTTCACAGTTTTCTAGTACGAGTCTATTTTTTATTTTTTGATCCAGATCAAAATAGTTGATACACCATCTTAATATTGCTTTTTCTTTTGAGTCATAAATGCCACCACCGTGAATAACCATAACAGAATCTTTACCCATTTCCATAATATCAAGGACTTCTGCGTGATATGTTAGATCTTTAATAGTTTGTTGAAGGGCTTTTTTCCTCGGAGTTCCAAGAACATTAAATTGTCCTGGATGAAAGGTGAGGCGCTGATTGTATTTCCTTGCTTTTTCACCCAATTGTTTTAAGAGATCAATCGCAAAGTCAAAATCATAATCGGGAACTTTTGGATTTGTTTTATGTTGAAATAGTTCACTTGAGAGACGAAATACTTTGATGCCATTTTCTTCATTCCAATCAATCATTTTTAGTAGGTCTTGTAGATTGAGTAAAATTCTTCTTTTAAGTTCTTCAATACCTTTTTCATCAATAATCCTTACAATGATCCTACGAGATGCGTAGACAGGGACTTTCTTTTCTTTTAAAGTGATGTTCATACAACATAGTCCAAGCTGAACTGGTTTATTTTCGGACATTTTGTTTATGATTATACTATATATTAGTATCAAATTTGATATAATTATATTACGATTAGTAAAAAGCAAAGATGAAACAAAACATCATACGATCACTTTTCTTAAAAGAGAAACCATTGCTTCTTGGAAGATGGAAATTGAATCATAATAAGGTTCAATTGGACCGAAAGGTTTATTTGGCCAATTATGATCATTGTGGACCCTGTGGAATCATTGAGTTGGAAAAAAAAGAAGTTGACTATAGTAAATTAGATGGCAAAAAGTTGTTGTAATCATAATAAAACAGCAAAAAAGTGTAGAAGAAAAGATGGTAAAACATTTAAATTACCAAGGAGGTTCAGTAAGAAAAGATGTATGAGTAAAGTGAGAGGATATTCAATGAAAAGTAGTTGTGGGCCTTACAACCATTGTAAAAAAGGGGGGGTTCTAAAACAAAAAAGCAATTTTTTTTTAATCCCAAAGATCCTAAAAATTCATATGATGTTTATATTGATAAGAATCCCAAAGATACAATACCAATTAAATTTAAGTTAGTAAAAGATGTTAAAAATACAATTAAAAAATTAGAAAGATTATATAAAAATAATAAATATTCTCATAAACGTATATGGCAAGTTGGTATGATAATGTATGTTCGTTTGAAAGTTTTAAAAGATAAAAAAAAGAAACAATTTAAATTATCACAAAAGTATTTTAAATTTTTAGGAAAAAGAACAAAAATAAAAAGTGAAAAAGATAGAAAAAAGTTTATTTTTAAAATGTAAAATTATTTATTCATTGATGGGATCATACAACCTAATATAAAACATCCTAACAATATCCGAATGAAAATACACCATAGATCGCACGGTCCTTCTGGTTCTGGATAATTATGTTCATATTTATTGATAAAATGATTAATCCCTGATAGAAAAGTATTATAATTCCAACAATTGGAACCATCATTATCAATTTTGGGAACATTAATTGCGATTGTATTTGTGTTGTTTTTAAAATGATCAATTAGTTCGGGACCATTGCCTCTTTTAAAGATATTTGTATGAAGGGTGTCATCGCATTTGATATCGTGAAAATCTTCACAACATCCGAATTCACCACAGTCATCTGATCCATAATGTTGATTATACTGATTGATAATTGTACGAAGGCTAGGACAATTTGATTTTAAGACATCATGTGCTACTATCCTGTAGATGTCAATATGAAAGACTTTATAATCTATATGAGAGTTTCCAACAATATGACAATTGTAATAAATTTCACAACAGCCAAAATCTGTATCTTCTTCGCAAGTGCGACGGCCCATTGAGTGATGGAGCCTTGCCATCGTGTTTTCAGTTGATGTTGTATTTTCATCTTCATAATCATAAGCATAGATCGTGTATTCTGTTTCAAAGACGTAATATGTAATGATTAAGAGTATTAGCAAAAGACAACGAACCCACCGAGGTAGTCTCAAACACGAACACTCTCTAGAACAATATTTATCGTGGCGAACAATAATGGTTTCATCACTAATATCGAAGCCTGAGTTGACGAGTCCTTCTTGTTCCCCCGAGAGTGAATCACCTTTTTCAAGATCAGTCATTGTAAAGTAACGTGATTTTTAGTATTAAAAATAATAGTAGTATTAATCAAATTTTGCTTAAAGATAATATTATCATATAAATCAAAATGAATATTCATCATATTGCTTCAGGTATCTCAATGATAGGAACAGGGTTTGGGCTTTTTTCAAGAGTTCCTCAGGTATATCGGACGTATAAGACAAAATCCGCGAAAGATTTATCTGATAAGACACTGATGATGAATATTACCGCAAACTCTTGTTTTTTATTTTACGCGATAGTGAATGAACAATATCCGATCATGGGTAATTGTTTATCTGTGGTAGTATTAGAAGGTATGTTATTGTATATGAAAAATAAATTTAAGGTGATGAAGAAAAGTTCAAGTGGAATTGATCTATTGGATATGGAAAATGATTTAAATGAATCTTAATAAGATAATTATGAAATGTATATTGGAATCAATCATAGTATATTGATTGTTGATGGTGATAATTTAGAAAAGATGAAAAAAAGATTTATAAGTAAGGTTTATTCGGTTGTTTGGTTACAGTTATTTTTTACGAGTATTTTTGTGGGGATATGTAATTATGTGAAACCTGTTCAAGAATTTATGATTGGACCATTTGGAAATGGTATAATGGTTGTTTTCAGTTGGTTATTAATATTTTTATCAATCTCATTATTCAGTTGTTATGATAGTATTAGGGGGGAGCCAAATAATTGGATGTTTTGGAGTATTTATACTGGAATTATGATTTTTCTGATAGGATTTATTGGTGTGGAAACAAATACGGAAGTATTGTTATTATCTGGTGTATTAACAATAGGTATATTTGGTGTATTAACGTTATATTCAATACAGACAAAGGTAGATTATACACGGACCGGGGATATATTATTAATATTATTGTTTGGATGTGTTTTGATGGGATTTTTAAGTGTATTTCTACCATTTTTTTGTTATATTTATCCATTGATTGGGGCTGTTATATTTTCATTTTATATAGTTTATGATACACAGTTGATAATTAAAGGAGGAAATAATAGAAATAGATATGAGATAGGTGATTATATGATTGTTTCATTAAACTTGTATTTGGATATTGTAAATTTGTTTTTATATTTAATTCAGATTGTAACTGGTAGATAAAAAAAAATATATAGTATATTATAAATGGATTATTTTGTAGACAAGGTTAAAGGCATTTTTGGTGGTGATGATGTAGAAGAAATAACTGATGAAGCTGGAGATGTTGTTGATGAAGCTGGTGATGCTGCTGAGGGAGTTGTTGATGCTGCTGAGGGAGTTGTTGATGAAGTAATTGAAACGCAATCAAACTTAGGAGAATATAAAGAAATTATTATTATTTTTGTGGTGGCCTTAATCTTTACTTGTCCTTTGACATATACAATTGTTGGGGGTATCCTTACAAAGTTAACAAAGTTAATAAAGGTTCCAATTGAATTTGAAGCGAGTGCTTTAAATGAAAGAAGTTGGAAGTTATGGGTCCTTCATTCTATTGTAATTGCTTCGGTGATTGCAGGTTTAAAACATAAAAAATTGATTTAAATGAATAGTAAATGTTGTATAGTTTTTATAAAGATGAATTACCTTTTTATGGGAATAATAGAAGGAAAGATAAAAAGAAAAATAAGATATTAGATTGTTTGATAATAAGTGGTATAACATGTTTCTTTTTTGGCGTGGGTTATTTTTATGGAAAATTATAAGAAATATAATATTTAAATAATATAATGAATTATTTAAAATCTTTTATTTTCGGATTGATATTTTCAATAATTGGTGGAGGTATTTTATATGTTGCGAAAGACAAATATGATTGGTTAGAGTTTGACCCTAAGTATGTCTTTGCGATATTTTTAATAGGATATTTAATACAAACATTATTGGGTGTATTTGGTATGGAAGATTGGTATTGTTTTACAGGATTATGTAATAAACAAGTAAATGATGTAAAAATTGAAAGTGATATTCAAGATTTAACAGATATAGATGAATTAATTGATTTGGATGAAATAAATATGGACATAACTAATAGTACAAATAGTTCTATTGATATTAATAATACGATGGAAATAATTGAAGGTAATGAAAATAGATATGAATTTATACCTTCTCCAAAATTTACAGGACCTATGAAAGGATATGCTTTTAAAACTGGAGATCAAGGATTGGGATATTACATTGATCAATAAATTATCTATGTAAATATAAATGGAAGGAGATAAGTTAATCAAGTGTAAAAAGGTTTGTCAAGAATTAGGATTAATATCACACAATACACAAAATCGTGTAATTACACTTAAGTGTGAAAAAGAAAATTGTAAATATTTAGGAGATTATTTACAAGGATTAAGAGTAATGGAATCATTATGTAATTATATGTGTTTATGTTGCTGTGAAATGGAAAAAATAAGTCCATCAACTGTAAGTGAATTTAAGAGTCGTTGTTCTATGTTAACAAAGATGTGTGGAGTATTAGAAAAAAAACTATCAAAAGAAGAATTCGAAAAATTAAGATGTTCAGAAGTAAAATCATTATGTGGTAATGAATTTTCAAAAAAAGCTAAAAAGACAAAAAAACGTTAAATGTTTAAAAAAATAAAACAATGATAATAATAATATGGATAATCAAATTAACAATAAAAAAAAAGTTATTTCCCGTATGATGAATGTTTTAAAAAAATCAAAAGTATCAAGTGATGATTATAATACATCAAATCAACCATTTTTTTTAAATGATAATCAATCTTCTAAATTTAAGATTGATTTCAATGTAATTGAAAATGTTCCGGAAGGATTAAATAGGAATATAAAATTAATGTATGATATACTAGGAAATTCAAAAAAAGAAATATATATAAATGATTGGACAATAATGTCATTAGAAAATGCGATGGAGGTATATAATGAATATTGTGAAAAAGGTCGTAAAGATGTATTTGATATTGGATATATTTACTTAGGAATGGGACATATTGGTATAGTTGCTTGTGATTTAAATACACATTTATTATATTATCATCGTGGAGGAGGAAGTAATGGATATGATAGAGAAGGAAATTTTCAAGAAGTGATAAAAAATGGTCCTAAAAAATCACAGATATATTTTACAAAATGGTTTTATGAGGATATTAATATTGATCCATTTTTAATTTTCAAGTAGTTGTAGTGCTGCGATTGCTTTATCGACAATATAATTAAGATATTCTTTTTTTTCTTCATCGGTTAGATGATTAATATTACAGGTTGTTTTCCTTTGATGACAGTTGACACAGAGAGGCTGTCCATTTTCAACTTCTGTCAATCCACCTTCAGAGAATGGAATGATATGATCATATTCAATTCTAAGATAATTATGATCTAGAAACATATTACAGATGCCACAACAGCTATTATAGCTTGTTTGAATTTCTCTTCTTTGTTGCGCTGTAAATTCCCTTCTCCTTCCATCTGGTTGTGGAGGGATTCCTTCTGTGTGTGCAGTTACATTGCCGTGGCCATCTTGGCACAAACCTCTACAATAATAGTTATAATTTTTAAGAATATCATTATTAAGACACATTCTTGTAAGGCTGTTATTGATAAACTTCATTCTACCGGTGCTTGCTTCAACGTGAAGCATATCATCGGGAGTTTTCTTCGCTTCAAGAAGTTCCTTTTTTACGTAATCCATATTTGTGAAAATACATTCAGCGCGCATTGTAAGATGAGTGTAGTTTTGATGACCCCGCGATTGTGAAAATTTGTTTCTTTGAAGAATCCTATTACCTTGGAAGGAATATTGGATTCTTTTTTCATCGCGATTTGCTTTTTCAGCGATGTAAAATTCTAATATCGCAATTTCTACAATCGGATCTCTTGAAATAGGTTTTTCATCACTAGTCCCTTGTTGATTTTCTTCATATTGAAGTTCATATTCTGGCACAATGATAATATGACGAGGATTATCGGTGTTGATGTATAGTCTTGTTGAAAATACGAGGGTATCATTTGGTTTGATAAAGTTATCAGCGATACATTGAATACCGTTGTATGAAATATTGAGACCATTATCAATTAGTGGTGACCAAAGCTTACAAAGTTCATTAAGAGTCATAAGATTTTCTTTTTGAACCGCCCTTTCAATACCCCTATTACAGTCATCTTGTAGAAGATAGTAATTGTAATCTTCCTTTAGTTGATCTATATTACCTTGATTCTTTTCATTCCACGATTGAAAATAATTACAATATTTTTCAATAATATCATATTCATCATTATTATCATTATCATTTAGTATTGGGTTATTAACGACAAAGAGAAGAGTTCCACTATGAGGAATAATTGGTTTGATAAAACTTTCGTTCCATTCATTTGTTGGATTATGGGGGTTTGAAATTTGTAGGCAACCATTCGTACCGATTGTGATAGAAAATAGACAATAATCCTTACCACGCCGTGTTTGACACGAACTTATCATAAAACCATACGAATTAGAATTCTTAAGCTTGTAATGAAGGGTTGACTTGAGACCAATACCATAATGAGAGAGACTCTCACCATTTGAATCACTACGTCTAAATTGTGTCATAATATTTTCAGCATCTTGCCTCTTAAATCCACAACCATTGTCAAGAACAGCGAATACATTATCAGTATCAATTACTTTGATTTGTTTTTCATTGTTTTCGGCCATTGCTTTGATACAGTTATCTAGAATTTCAAACAATGATGTAGTTTTTGTGAGTTTCTTGTCATCTCTAAGAGCAGCAGCAAGTCCTTCCTCATCTGTCTGAACGGTGTGATACTGAATTTGGGAGGCCATCTTTGCTTATTATTGCTTTGTTTATTATATAGTATTCTATGTAATTATCTGTTTAAGTATTTTATGAATAATCTGATTTTAAGATTTTATTATTTGAATAAGTTTAAAAAAAAGTATAATAATGTTAAAATCAAATTTTTGGCTAGACAATATGGTTAGTATTCTGGTTCTGGTTCCATCGAATGATCATTTTCAAGAAATTGTTTTTGGATAGCTTCAAATTGTTTTAGAATATTTGTTTCTTGTTGAGTTAGTGTAGTATGTTTGTAGCAATTGATAATTGCTAGGATTGTGAAGAAATCATCAATATCATTTTTCCAATAATCGCTCCATCTCAAATCAACCATAACATGTTTGAAATAATCTCTTACAAGCGACTTTATTCCATTTTCTTGATTTGATAGAATTTCCCACATCTGATAATATACTTTTTGAATTGAGTCTTTCTTTGGAATCATAAATTTTTGCGATGCTGGTCCAGGATTATCGGTATAATACAGATAATCAAAACCATCTTTTGGTTTCCAGTCTTTTACGTCTTTAAACCTTTCATCATCAGAGTGTAGAATTTCTGGAGTAAGAGTAACTTCGTCAAACATTTCTTGATGAGCGAAATAGTCAACCTTGAGTATGAATGACAAGATGTCGGCGAAATAAGTGTTATACTTCGCACTCTTGGAAGATTCACGCATATTCAACATCATACTTGGAGTGATATCAAATGATCTCAGAAAACTCTCCATAGTTAGATGTTGCTTTGTAAATGTTTGACTTGTGTGTAAATTGTATATGACTGTAAATGTTCCATCATCTTCTACCTTGAATGATTGTGTTCGCTCATTTCTAGGGTAAGATGTAATGATGATTGGATGTTCATTCAACTCTTTATACTTCATAAATAGATTGTAGGTGTTTTTGACAACAAGATTGTTTACTTCTTTATCTGAAAATCGTAGATTTGATGCTGGATTTTTTTGTTTTGGACCCTTGATCTCTGCTTGAACAAACAGGAAATCATCTTTTGTTGTGAATGGGTCATCGTGTCTAGCATCAAAGGATGAAATAACCATTGCTCCTGCGAGCTCAAATGAAGACCTCTCACCATTGGAGGTGAAACGATCAAGTTGATAGCTTGGTGTCATAGGAGATAGTGCCATTTTTCTTTTGTTTTTAATATATTAGTATGGTTCATTCAAATTTGGGTCAAGAATAAAATTTTAAATATTGAGTACAATATACTATGGCGAACCAATACATTGACAAGATAATCCAACGAATAATGGAAAATACAAATACTACGACTAATCCTGGTATTATCATTGCGAGTCCATCTGAAAATCCACCCTATAAATTTCATTGGATACGAGATTCTGCTTTGGTTATGAGAACAATTATGGATATGTATGAGACTACTAAAGATCCAATTTATTTTCAATACATTATAAATTATATTGAAAATGAAAGTAAGTTACAAGAATTAAAAACAAAATCAGGTTTAGGAGAACCCAAATATAATATCAATTGTACCGCATTTAATGGTGAATGGGGAAGACCACAAAATGATGGACCAGCATTAAGAGGTATCATTTTATTTAAATTGATCAATTTGTTAAATTACAAATATGATAATTTAATTGAAAAACTAATTATTCCTGTGATAAAAAAAGATTTAGATTATATCATAACAAATTATAATAAAACATCATTTGATATATGGGAAGAGAAAAAAGGATGGCACTTTTATACAAGAATGGTTCAGGCTAAATTTATTAAAGATTCAATGAATTATCATAAAAAATTAAACGTAAAATTAGAAGACCTAAAAAAAGTATTTGATGATTTAATTAACGGTTTAAAAGATCATATATGTGATAAACATATTATATCATCATTTGATGAAAATGGAACAATTATTAAATACGAAGATGCTGCGAATATATTAGCATACTGTCACATTGATTATGATAAAAAAATTTTAGAACACATACCCTTAGAATATATTAACCATACTTGTGATCAATTAATATTAGGATTTAGAAAAAAGTATAAAGATCATGAATTAAATTTAATCGGAAGATATAATAATGATAAATATTACGATGGTCAAATATGGGTATTGTGTTCATTAGCATTGGGACAGATTTATATTGAATTATATAAAAGTCGTAATATCGTGAAATATGATTCGCCGATGCACAGATCAAAATCAAATCCAAATAATAATTACATTGAGATTGCGAATGAAATATTGGAAAGAATTTTAACATTAGATCCAAATTTAATACTTGCGGAACAATTTAATCCTATTACAAATGAGATGATATCAGCGAATAAGTTAACATGGAATTATTCCGAACTGTATAAATTATACAAATTATTAAACTAAATTTGAAAGGTATTTAAAAAAATAGTAAATACACTACAAAAAAGATGTTTCAATTTACTTTTCAGATGTTCTCTTTCATTGAGAAAATCTTCAACATCTTTAGTATGATCTACAACAACCTTTTCGGATATTTGTATCCTGGAAAGTTGTACGAGGTTTTTATCAAAAACCTAATGAAACGGGTTTGGATGAGCAGAATGAATTATACTGAAAATGAAGATAAAAATACAGTGATGAAGAAGAAGATAAGGGTAGGACTACTAACAAATGAGATACCACCAATCGTTTATGGGGGGGTCGCAACATGGATCGTCAATTTTATCAAGATGTTTGATGGTGATGAGAATATTGAGATTATTCCAATATTCCTTGCTTACAATGACAAACTACCTGAAGATTGTTTGAAGAAGTATAAAAACATACGAGTGATTAATACAGAAGAAGATATTAAAGGAAGTTTTGATGATATTGATGTATGTGTGAATAATCTTTGGATTGCGTTGGAGACGATTCAGAAGATCAAAGAACTATTTCCCGATATGAATATTGTATCTGTGTGTCATTCATTGATCCGTATGGAAAACATAACAAACTTGGGATCTTGTTATACGAATAATTTTAATCAACAGGAAGTGACATTTCAGAATTCTGATTATGTTGTATTGATTAGTCAAGCAGAAGAAGATTATTACAATGTCTTTGGATACAATCTATTTGATACAAAGACAAAAGTAATTTACAATAGTTATGAACCTAAGTATGATGATGAAACATTGGATGTAGATTATACGTCAAATACTATTGGATATATTGGCCGCCACGTTCCAAGAAAGAGGCCTGAAATTCCAATTGTATCTGTAAATAAGCATAAGATAGAAGGAGTGAATGTTGTAAATATGGGAGTAGATTACGATAAATATGATAATGCTTACTGGCGGGTTCTAGAGAAGAAATATTCAGAAAATCTGCGAATTATTCCATTCACATCTGATAAAAATGTAAAAGAGAAGTATTGGAAGGATATCGGAATTAATTGTATTACAGGTATTTATGAACCTTTTGGATATACAATTTGCGAATGTTTGGATCGTCGTGTTCCTGTGATTGTATCAAATATAGATGGTCCAAAGGAGATCGTAGAAGAAGTAATTAACAATGTTTATACGTATGAGGTAGATGTGGATGATTATCCAAAGGATATAGATAATTTTACAGACGCATTGAAAAAGGTGATGGATACACCTTCGGCGGTTAGAAAGGAAAATGCGGAAAAGGCGAGAAAAGCATTGGATAAGCTGCGTCCAGAAAACATCAAGAAAGAATGGATTGTTCTATTTAATGAGATTTTCTAAAATGATTTTGAAATTTTAAAGGTTTTTTAATAATATTAAAGATATAACTTTTTTTTAATATTAAAATGACCGATAGTTTGATGGAAAAAGCAATTGTAGAAGTTATAACGAAAATACACAAAGAAACAAAACATGGATATTTGGTGCGTTACAAAGATAAAGATATGAAAAATGATAATTCTGAAAATTTGGAATACATTTCAATTCAAGATTTTTTTTCAGGGAAAGATAATTTAGATAATGTAGATTGGAAATGGGGTTTAAATAAAGATGATCAAAATTTTGTTTATGAATTTTTTGATCTTTTTATTATGAAAAAAGGATATGTTTAAAATAATATATTGATAATATATATATATATGAGTGAAAATGATGAAAATGTTCAACCCCCTGCTTACTATCCACCGCCTCTGAATCAAGGGAAAACTCCAGTAGTTCCAGTAGTTCCAGGAGAAACTACTGGACCAGGAGAAACTACTGAAGAAGTTCAGGAAGCAGCATTGTCACCGCAAACACCGGATGTGAAAATAATTCATTTAGGAAATATAAAACCAGGTGAAGAAGAAGATTTGAGGAATGAAGTGGCAAAAGCAAATGATATGGCAGCACGAGCCTTCGCTAGGCAAATGGAATTGGCACCATTCATATCTATCATAGAAAAAAATGAACAACAAAAACAAGAAGAAAAAAAGATATTATCAAAATTAAAAACTGGAGATTTTGTTCGTTTAGTCGCAAGACCTAATATAGACACATATGAGTTTGCTGGCGCAACTTTTTTATATAATCTTAAAGAACTTGTACAACCAGGTGATCCAGTTAGAATAGATCCAAAAGATTTAAGATATATAGTACCTAAAGCAGGAGGTGATTATAAAGACCCAAGTAAATTTTTTAGTGGACCATTTGAGACTATACTACCTTCAGGAGGACAAATAAATGAAGAATTACGTGTAAAACCACCAACGATGAGAGATGTGGTTGAAGTTGTTACAAGTGTGAATGATGCTAAGATTGAAGATGAAGAAAGAATGATTAAGTTATTTAACAACGTTCAAATTGAAGGCAATCAATTAAGAGCAAAACTTTACAAAGATTTAAAGAAAGAAACTGAAAACGCTACAGCAAAAGGAGGAAAAATTTATTTAAGATTTTTAGGAAACCCAGGAAAGCAAAAGTTTTATTTGGATGATTTAGTGACATATTTTAATGTAGAGGAAGCAAGCGTTAGAAAATTAATTGGAAAAGAAAGAAAGATAAGAATGGCATTTGAAGAATTAAGGAAAGAAAGAGAAAAAAAAATGAAATCTTTAAAATCAAAATTTCAACAAGCTTCATTATTTACAGGAATTTTGAAAACTTCACAAGGCAAAGCGGAGAAGGACTTCGAGATGAAGCAGAGGATGATAAAAACCATCGCGAATAAAGATGTATTAGATACAGACTCAATCGGTGAGTTTCAGATCATGTTCGGCTTAGCAGAAGAAAAACAACAAAAAATATACTATGAGTTTCTAAAAGATAGATTAGAATATCTAAAAGGAAAATCTAATGAAGAATTATTAGAAATTTTAAGAGATACACCCCCAGCTGGAGAACTCGACGGTGGCGCGCAAGCTCGTGCGAAAAGTAAAGAAGAGTTAATAGCTCAAATAATTAAAAGAGAA
>Ga0209223_10003778_pt1 | contig 14226 bp, 12 predicted proteins | sample COG_06_FD_184750 | JGI IMG/M metagenome (GOLD analysis project Ga0209223, IMG submission 184750) | Pelagic Microbial community sample from North Sea - COGITO 998_met_06 (SPAdes) (version 2) | ecosystem: Environmental > Aquatic > Marine > Neritic zone/Coastal water | place: Helgoland, sampling...
CGTCTGATTCCACTCTTTTTGAGTGTATGCGTTGAATCCACCACCGTTATTTGCTCTTTTCCATCCGTTGTAATCCCATCTCAATTGCCAAGCTGAACCTTTTCTTAAGTCTCTTAGGATCTCTCTATCGATTTCCGCTGCAACTTGCTCAGACAATAATGCCGTAAGTTCTGCTTCTGCATCAATGTTATGGAACGCACTAACGTCTTGTGCCAATTCTGGTGACCAAGTCGCTCTTAGTTTTCTTTCTGTTACAGAAACAACAACCTCATCAAGTTCGAATGATACCTCACCCATTTCAGTTGCGAATTCTAAAGATTCGTATGTCATCCAAGAAACTGAAAGTGCTGAGAATGTTGATGCAGTATCTGCACCTACATATCCGTCAAAGTTAGATGAATCACAATCGATACAAGCTGGGTGTGTAAGATCTAATTCAATTAGAACACATCCATTAGCATCACAAATATCATCATAAGATGCAATTTGTTTTCCATATTTTTGTGCTACTAATCTAAATGGTACTGAACCACCTGCTGCGATAATTTCTTTATTGTCACCATCAACGATAGCGTCATCTGTAGTAACAGTTAAAGAAGCTAAAAATTCTTCAGTGTCCATTTCGTTTCCGTCAGGACCTGTAAGTCTACCTGCTGCTCTATCAGTAGTACTGAATCCAGTAACACAAGCTTTAAGGTGTCTATAAGAACCGTCAGATGCTAATGGTTGATCTGTAAACCCTGTAGCGACAAAAGTACCACTATTGTTTAAGATACCTGAATTAAGTCCAGCACCTAAGGCTGCGTTATATACTGTTGCCTTACCTTTAGATGCGTCATACAATCCATCGTTATAGAATAAATCGTAAAGATTTTTTGATCTATATTCAGTTATTGTTGATCCACATCCTGAGATTGTACATTCTGGAAGTGATCCATTAGTAGTTTCATTTTTACCGTTAAGTGCGAATGCTCCGTTAGATGTTTTAGGTACAAAGTAGAATAATTTTCCAATTGGCATGTTCATCGCTTGTACCGATACGATATCGTTAGCCAATAATTTTGAGAATACTCTTCGTACAATTGGAAATACCACTGTCTCAAACGAACCTGACGAACCTGCATCGGTAGATTCGTTAAGTAGTGAGGACGCTTGGTTTTCATACAACTGAGCGATGTTCTCTTTTACGTGACCCTTTAAACCTTCTAGGAAACCAAGTTTGTTCCACTTAGTAATGGTTTTAGATCTTATTTGTTTTAGGTGTTCTAGTCCGATATTTCCGACTTCACCTGAATTTAATAAATGTCCCATTTTTTGAGTTTTTTTATTTTTTATTATTATTTTTTATGAGATTCTTCTCATTAAATCTTTAATCGCTGAAATCTGTGGATCTACATAAGCAGTAGACTCATTTAGATTTGTCGATTTTGAAGACTCCATAGTCTTATTAACTTTTCTTTCAATAGACTCATTAATTGGTTTCTTATTATCCAACTCAGTCTTAACTGTTTTGTATATGTTTTTAGACTCTTTAATCGACTCCGCATTATCAAACCTTTTAAGAATTTCCATTTTTTCTTTTTTAGTTGTCGAATGCTCAGTGAAGATTCTATTCACATATGCTAAATTTGTGTTGAACAAAGCCACCTCATTAAGTTTGCCTTTGAATACATTGAGTGCTTTCTTATACTGTTCGTTTTTAGATTTTAACTCTTTGTACTCTTTCATTATTTTAGTTTCAGAAACTGTAGATGATTTTGGTTTTCTATTGATTAGAGGTTTACGATTTCTTCTAGATTCATCTCTTCTCCCTACTTTCGCTCCACTGTATCTTTGTTTACCAGTAGACTTTCTGTGTCTTTGTAGTTTATCTTCTTCTAGAGGTTCTTCTTCCTCATCGATGTAGTGTTCTTCTTCCATGTCTTCGATTTCTTTCATCATTTCCATCATGTCAGAATCTTCATCTAATTCTAATTCATACATTACTTCTTCATCCATTTCAGGATTTTCTTCTTCGTACATAGAACCAGAACCACATTCAGAACAATACTCTTTTTCGTTCATCATTTCTTCCCTTTCTTCCATAGATTCCTTAATGTAATACTCTGCTCCAGTTTCGTTATCTGTTAAGTGAATACCATCTGCGTCTTTAACTACTTCTACTTCATCATCGTCAGAGAGTTTTTTGAAAACTTTAACAACTTCGTCATCAGACGCTCCTGTTAAGTCCATTACTTCTTCCCCTCCCATATCCATAGGTAATTGTAAATCCATTTCAACGTCTCCCATTTCCTCATCACCTTCACCAGCGTCTAAGTCTATGTCAGTGTCTAAGTCAAGCTCAACGTCATCAACTTCATCATCAGATTCTTCATCATCTAAATCTAAATTCATGTCTTCCATGTCTTCCATGTCTTCCATGTCTTCCATGTCTTCTTCTTCATCAGAATCATCACTGTCAACATCTAAGTCAACTTCTTCTTCATCATCAGATCCTTTAATCTCGATATCGTCAATCTCTTGTTCAGAGACTTCTTCTTCATCCTTTAAAGATGACTCAACGATACTCTCAAATTCCTTGGACATATGTGCCGCAAGCATTTCTTTCGTATTGGCTTTTAAGGCATCTTCTAAAGACTTTGCTTCTAGTAAAGCCTCTTCGATGATTGATTTCTTTTTTTCAGCCATTTTAATTTCTTTTTTTTTAAAATTATTATTTACAATGCAATATTGTGCATTTAATTAATAAATATGCAATAAAAGTAAAAAGTTTGTTTTTTTATTAATCTAATAGAAAATTATTTAAATTATCTTTTAATAATAAATCTTCTTTTTTTGTATTAGATTCTGACATCTGTTGATCTTTAGATGGTTCTTCACTATAAATCCAAGAACCTGGTGTTGATGGTGACGTAACAATATCCCAACAGATTAATTCGAAATCATCTTGTACAATATTTTTACCACTTTCTTTTTCTAAAGAACCTACACCTCTAGATGATACACCAATCTTTAAACCTTTTCTTAAATAATTTGCCACTCTGTCACCTTCACAAGATATGATTCCTTGATTTACGAATCCTGGTGACATAATGATTTCTAATTTACCCATAAGTACATTACCTTCCCACCATAAGTCTACAACATTATGTGAAATTCTACTTACTGCAACGATAGATGATTCTGGGTGATCTGCTTCACCTAACGCTCTTTTTTCTTTAACAAGTTTAAGATAGTTTTCTGCTTCTCTTCTAAGTAAAGCTTCAGGATATACTCTTTCATTTCTGTTTTCCACCCCATATTTCTGCATAACCGCATAAACTATCAATGGTTCCTCTATAATAGGTTCCCCTTTTGATAGTTTAGACATTTCACTAATAAAGTGTCGGTTATCTTTTGGAGAAATGTATCCTGCATCATATTCGATTAGGATACCTTTCTTCTTTATCTCGTTCTTTTTTAATATTTCCATAATAATGATATACTTTAATTATAAATATATCACTATGTTAAAAAATTACTTTTTAGTTCTATGGAAAGTGAAAATAGAATTGTTTTCCAAACAGTCAGTTACTACATCATTTATTATTTTTTTTGTGGTGTTAACTATTTTAGGTTTGTTCAGTGGTAAGTGTTTCTTTTGGAATAGTGTTATTTCACAACTCATAAAACTTCTTTTTTCTACGGATAAACCAGAAGTTCTCATATCTAAATCTACTATATATTTGTGGTTATGAAATAAATCTTTATTTAAAGTATTGTTCAGTTTCTGTTTTATTTTTTTTCTTATATTACTTAAGTAAAAATTATAATTTAAGTCATCATCTAATTCACTTAGTTGTCCCCAAGCACATAGGGTGATGTATAAACTTTTTGATTCTTTGTTATTAACTGTCCCAATTTTAGTTTTGTAGTTGTCTAATAAATCTAATTTGATTTCTTTTCCTAATTTCATTAATCATTTGTTTCATTTTTTTGTTATTTTTAAAGTTTGTATAATACAATTATAATGAATGTGTCGCGAAATGTCAAATTTTAGACATGAAAAAACCCACTATAGTAGCGAACTTTAGTGGGTAATACATTGTCCGTAGACAATAACGGTCCTAATCCGTTTTTAAGAATTATTTTTATATACAAAAACTGTCAACAAAAGATGCCCAACCTGCAGGTAACTTATCAGAGAATAATTCTTTTAATTGACTCTTATTAATTTTACCGTCATTCATTGCGCTATTTATGTCATTAAAATTTCTAAATTTAATTTCATTACCTTTTGCGTCAGTGTAAGAAACTGTCATTTCGAAATCATCACCTGTACTTTCATTTAACGTTCTTTTAACAATTCTACGTAAATCTGTTTCTGTAAGATTTACGATTTTTCCATTTTTTTTAATTTTCATTTTTTCTATTATTACTATTATTATTATTATTATATAGATTCATTTAAATCATAAATCTTACCTATATCCGAATTAAAATTGTCTAAACTAAAATTAGTGTTTAGTAATTTATCTTTAACTTTTAAAAGTTTATCTTTTAAATCTAAATCAGAAGACTCATTTAATTTATTATCGATAGTGTCAATACACTCTCTTTTTAGTTTATTAAATGTTTCTTCTTTATCTTCATTACTACCATTAAGAACTGTCTTAATAATTTCTTTTTCTGATTCTGAAATATTAGAATATCTAGAGTTAAATTTATTAACCGCCAATTTTGTTAATACACTAGGTGGTAAATCAACACTTTCCGTAACAACTTCTTCAGTCTCATCTTTTTCTAACATTACTTTAATAATGTTATTAATAGATTCATTTATCTTATTAATATTAGAAGGTGTTTTTTCTTCGTTCACTAAATAAAGTACATCTTTATAGAAAGAATCGTTTTCTTTTACTATTTTATTACCTTTGAGTAATTTTAAAAAGAATTGGTTACCCTTGTTAATATGTGTTTCATTTAAAGACTTTAATAGGGAAATGTTTTCCTTAACATATTCTCTCGCCTCAACAGAATCGTCAAACTTAGTATTCTGTAAGTTACTATAGATTAAGTACTGACCCTTTAATGTTTCGTTTTCTTTGATTGTTTTTAAAAACTTAGAAAAAAGTTTTTTACCTTTATTGTCTTTTTTAATTGTAGACTCTATAACTAAATTTTTAAATGTGTCTTTTATATTCCCAAAATTACTCATAATCTTATTTATAAATAAATATTGTAATTTTATAAAAAAGGCCTATTTTATTAAATTATCAATCTCTTTTGTAATATCACTAATTTTAGTGTTTAGATTTTCCCTATCACTTTCCACATCATCTAAGTCAAAAACTTTTTCATCTTTATCTAAACTTTCCATTAGTCTATTTAAATATATGTTTTGATATTTTTTAACTTTTTCCTCATATTTTCTCTTTTCTTGTTCTAATAAAAGATTGTCTTTTTTATCTTTAGTAGATTCTACGGCAGATTCTGCTGCACCTGCCTCCGCACCTGCCTCACTAGACGCGGCACTCTCTAAGTCCGAACCAAATCCACCCATGTCTCCACCTGTATCACCACCCATGTCTCCACCTGTATCACCACCTTCTTCTGTGGGTTCACCACCAGTAATAGTAGAAAAGTCACCATATAGTTTATCTACCCTATCAAACATACCTGTCTTTTTAATTACATTTGCAGTTTGTTCCATCTCAGCAGCAGCCGCCTTTTCTAATCTTTGTTGTTCTAAGTCATTCCTAATATCTTCTTCTGACTCACCTAATATTTCTTTTCTCGCCCTTGTCATAGACATCGAACCAAATCCATTACCAGCGTCAGACACCGCGTCTTTATATAGAGTTACTTTTAACTGAGTCTGTTCTATCTTTAACATTTCAGCTTGGGTAGACGGATTATTAAGTGTTAGTGTGAAATTTTCCAATTCATCTTCTAACCCTAAAATATATAGATGTATTATAGCAATTTTATTTAATTCCTGTAACATTGCCTGCTGAATTCTATTAATAGTTCTAGCAAACCTAATATCTTGTAATGCTAAGTTTTTTCCTTCACCATTAGCTTCTTCAAAACCTAAGAATGGTTTAGGGACTCTAAGTGCGGTGAATAATTTTTTCTGTAAATATTGAATATCAGCAATTTCAGATAGGTTAGTTGCACCTGGTAATGTATCTATTGGTGATGGTGCATTAGCATCTCTTACTGGTATAAAATAGTCTTGATCTTGCGCCATTTGATTATATCTAGTATCTATTTGCCCTGTATTCTGATCAATAACAGGACTTCTTTTAAAGTTATCTGCAATTTTATTAACATACGATGGAACATCTTGCTCATCTATATTCCCCACAAATATTTTAAATATTCTTCTTTCAGGTGCCCTAGTAACTCTATATATTAACATTGCATCTTCAGAAAGTAATAATTGTTTCCATATTCTTCTAGCTTTTTCTAACATAGAAGTTCCATAAGGTAATCTTCTATCATCACCCAACAATCTAAAATGGGCAATTTGCCAAGCATTAAATTCGATATCCCTTTGACCCCAAATAAACTTAACAGGATTAAATTTATCTGTTTCTGCATTCATAGAGTTCTCACCAAAACCCTCATTCTCCTTTCTACTTATTTCAATATTTGGTAATTGTTTTACACCCGTAATACCATCCTCACTATCAATACTAAGATATAAAAAGTCGTCCCCATATTTACATACATTTCTAGTCCACATAGGTAACGATGTGTGAATGTCTAACCTATTAAAAAATAAGTCATCTAAAATTCTTCTAACTCTCCTACTTTCAGAAAAAATGTTAATCACCTTATTGTCTGAATTTATAGTTGTCGATTCTTCCATCATAATATCTAAAGCCGCTGCAATCTCAGGAAAAAATTCCATACCTTCAAAATCCGCATATGATGCTAATCTCGTTGTTTCATAATATATAGAGTGTTGGTAGATTTCATTATCTACTTTTTTCCATTGATTTGCCAAATAAGCATCCTGTTGTCTTTTTAACTTCTCATAATCATATTCTTCTTTTGATTTAGTTTTTAGAAGTTCTTTATCGTTTATAGAATATCTAGACTTATTTTGTTTTTGTTTTACTTCAGGACCAAATAAGTCATTTAACTGTTGAAATACTGTTTTTCTTGCCATTTTCTTTTAATATAGTTTGTTACTATTATAATAAATATCTAAAAAAAATAAATACTATTTAATTCCGAATAACCAATTATATTCTCCATTATCATTATTACCACTATTTGTTTGTTTTGGGTCGTAAGTTGGTGTACTAGTATAGAAAGGGTTAACATGTTGTTTATTATTAAATAATTCTGAGGTCCCTTTTTTTGAGGTGTTAACCCATCCCTCTAACATTGCCTTAGTCTGTTTCTCAACCCTCTCTAATTTTTTAAAAGATGTTTGTATGATAAATATTGCCATTGCATATGCCATAATAATATCATCATGATATCCGTCCATATGGTCCGGTCTACCACCTTTATATACAAAAGTTTTAAGTTCCGATATCATTCTTTGTGAACGAATAATTGTTTTACTCTCTCTAATATGTTCCTCTAGTTCTGTCACCATCTGTAAACGAGTGTTCCCAACGTTAAATCCAGGAACTTTATCACCTTGTTTATATACTGTTTTTGCATATTTTTCAGATAACTTCCTACTTTTTGGGTCATCATAATGTAGGTGTTTATACTCCATTTCTAATAGTTTTAAAACTGTAGCCACACCCATACCACCAGTTATATCTACTATCGTGTATGCATTATACATATTACCATACTTATAAACTATTTCTGCCAACATATCTGGAGGTAATTTATGTTTAAATTCTGCAACCTGCTCCAAGTTTTCAAAATCTAATATAACTATAGTAGAACTATCCTTACCATCACCTCTACTAACATCAACACCCATTACGTATTTATGATCGATTTCAGGTTTTTTCCATATCCACATACTTTTCTCCACCTCTGCGGTGTATTCTGGGTTACTAACATAGTTTTCTTGATGGTAAGTAACGTACTCATCGTCTACTACGTTACCACCAGAACCAATAAAGGATACGTCAAGCTCTTGGGCGATTTTTTTGGGGTCACCCATATCTGCAGACATTTCCTCATACCAAGGGGATAAAGGCTTCCAACCATCCTTAACCATAACTTCATAATATTCAATAGTGGACTCATTAGTCTCATATATTTTACTCATATATTCCCACCTTAGTTTTGTCCTATCAATAGTATCACACAATATCTGTTCTTGATTCTCTTCACCTCTAACCCAATATAGGCCCCTATTATATCTAATATCATGATACCATTTCATTTCTACCACATTAAAGTTATTATCACCTGTTTTAGATTTGTCATATGTTTTATAATATAGAGGGTCCATCCCATTAGGTGTCGATATTAATGATATCTTACCACCAGTACCCAACGAAGCTAATGCGGCACCGAAAACATCTGCACCATTATCTATAAAGGCTGCTTCATCCATAACTAAAAAGGTTGGCGTAAAACCCCTTAATGCGTCTTTAGAAGTTGCTAAGGCTCTAATCTCACAACCATTGGATTTTAATTTTATATGTCCCTTTGAATTGATTTCTAAATAATCTGAAGATTCATTTAAACCCCACACCCAATAAGGTATCTGATCTAAAAAGTCCTTAACCTTCTTTAAAAATTCCTGTGCCAATGTTTGTTTATTGGCTAATATAAGTACCTTATGTGGGTTTTCAGGGTCACCAAAAGCCGCCTTAACTGCAATATAAGCGGCAGTGGTTGTTGATACTCCTGCCTGACGAGGTTTAGTAACTAAATTACGATTGTGTTCCTCATAAGATTTAATAATTTCTTTTTGTTTATAAAATAGTTTAAAGGGTACATTACCTTTTTGTGTTAAATCAAATGTCTTTAAAAAGGTTTCTATCGCATAAATTGGATCACCTAAACAACGGGCAAATAACTTTAATTGTTCTGATCTATCCATATTTCTTTTCTTTATAAATATATTTAAATGGTTAAAATGCAACTAAATTACCTTCTTCGAAAGCTTTATAGTTAGGTCCTAATTTATATGTAACATTACTACCACCACCTATTTTTTGTATAATACCAGCAGCGTTTGCTGCACTCCAAAAATGAGAATACTGACCCCCACTATAATGACTTCCGATATAATCTAAAAAACCTCTCTTTGTTTTCTTTGGGGTATCTTTCATATAATTTATTAAGTCTCTAACCATACTATCTTCTCTTTTATTAAATGTATATCTCATATGTTTTCTCATCAAAGTGATACCATTTTTTTCTGCAAAATCTTTAACTGTACGAGTAAGATTTTCTATATCTGTAACAGGCATATTATTTCTAATATTAGATGCAATTCTAATTGCATCTCTGGGGTTATAGTTATCAAATAAGTAAGATACTACGTCATCAATCATTCCACCCATAATTTCTTTTAAAATTGTAGATTCAACACCCCTAATATCAAACCTATTTAATAGTGACTTTTGTAACTTATTTAAAGAATTATATTTTTCTAACGGATTTTTATCACCACCAACTATATCTTCAATTTCTTCTTCTATAAAAACTTCTAATATTGAAATTAAACGGGTATTAGTCCTTTGTATGTGATATCCTCTTAATAATGGTAAAATAGTATTTTCAAACCAATCACGTATTCTTTTACTATGTTTAAACATACGTTCATCAAAACCAAATTCTTTAAAATAAACATCTAACCCTTCCATAGCGTTTAAATTTTCAACTCTATCGAAAAACTTATTAAGAAAACGTTCTTCTTTAGGGTGTAAATTATCCTCTACTATTCTACTTAATTGACTTTCTGTTAGTTTAATCTTCATACTATAAATTACCTAATACGTTATAATTTAAATGTTCTGCGATTTTTATATGATCGGGATAAAAATAACCCATATTTGGAGTTTGTAACATTTCATTCTCACAATCTAATAATACTTCTATTACATTTAAAAAATAACTTTCATTTTCTTGTGGAAATTCCCCCTGACACTCTAAATACTCATAATTGACATCCATAAATTTATCCGTCACATCAAATTTAAGTATATGTTTATCAGAACCACCCTCTTTTTTTGATTTTACCATATCCCATTCAGGTTTAGAACCAATAACTGAAATTATTTCTTTTCTCATATCACCACTTAATTCATCTTCCGCCGCACTTTCGTATGCCCACCTATAAAAGTTTTTCAACTCTAAGGCTAAATTACCAAACATACTTTCATTTTCAATTAACTCACCCAACAAATCATTATCTAATAACATATCTTCCCTTAACCCATCTCCATCTGGGTCGTCTTCATCATATCTCTCAGGAACATTATCAAACTGCCTACCAATAAAATTATTTTCTTTAATATATTCTTTTATGTGTTTTAAAGATTCTTCATCTAGGTTATCCCATACATCATCTTCAAAATCTACTTCAAACCAACCATATAATTCTGACCAATCTTCTGACAATACTCTTTCTGCGGTATCCCTATCATCATCATTATATAATATAGATAACTCCTCCCAACCATCACATATTAAATATATTTTATCCCCTTCCATTTGAATATCACCATAAACAGATATAGGTTCTTTACGTTTATTTTCTTTTGATGGTTGTATGGTAAACGTATCTAATGTATAATATTTGTCTATCCATCCTGTACCATTTAAAATTTTATAAGGATCACTAACATTATTTCTTAAAAGACCTTCTCCTTCGTAACCAGCAATATAATCAATAAAAGGATCTACACCAACAACGTTAACAAAAAAATTAAACACACCAAACATAATCTCCTCATATGAATAACTATCTGACCCTAATAACTCATCTAACTCAGTTATATAATCAGGTATGTGATATGAGTCTTCATATTTTTTATACAACTTACTCATTATCTTATTAAATAAATTTATCTCTCGTGGTTCTAACATTATTTGTTTTATTAATAAATATTGATTTAAAATAAAAAATCCCACCTATTGATGGGATTAATTATATAATAAATTTATAGATTATAAATACTTATGGAGTTTCTCAACGGTCTCAAAATCACCGTTGTCCAATGCGTCATCAATTAAATCTTGTATTTCTCTAGGTGACATCTCAGAATAATCAACCTCTTTAGGTTCTGTTAACATAGGATCTTCTTCTACTTCACCACTTAAATTGTCTAATATATCATCCATATCATTATATCCTGTATCACCTAAAATATCATCTAAACCTTCTGATGGTTCATCTTCATGTATATCTTTTAGAGTTTGAATAACTTCTTTACACTTTTGACTACCACTTAGAATTTCTTTCATAAATTCATGAAATTGTTTCGCTGGTAACTTAGTTAATTCTTGAAATAACCATTGTTTCATATCGTAATTATCACTACCCACACAATCTAAGAATTTTTCCCACATACCAGGTCCTAATCTCATTCCCCATATTTCACCTTCTACTGTGTCTGCCTTTTTAATTACTTCTGTTTGTTCTTCGAAGTCTAAATGACCATCCGCCCAATTAATTGCGGATAATTCTAATGTACCTTTAATTAATTCATGTACTAATAATGGAAATATCCATGCTTTTGCAACAACAACAGGAATTTCATCATCTTCTTCGATATCTACTTTTTCCATTTCTTCTTCTTCATCCTCATCTTCTGGTGCTTCAGCTTTTCTCCACTCAATTTTTTCTACACCACCAGCTTGACCCCCCATTGTACCATCAGGAATAATCCAATACTGAAAATCTGCGAGTGACATAAGTTTACCATATAATCCCATAAGTCTAGGGTCAATAGAATCTAATTCATCTGCAACCATATGGAAAATATAGTGTCCTTTTTTAGAAGCCCCCTGCATCAATGCGTTTATAACTCTCCTTTTATCGACTTCCATTTCTAACTCCTCCATTCTTTGTGCACTTTTTGGTGCCTTTGGGGTGTCGAAATCAGAATCATAATCTTCTTCGTCTTCTTCGTCTTCATTATCAAAACCTAAATCAGAACCTGGAGGTGAAAGAGTTGCATCTAACATTTGATCTGGTATATCAAACTCCTCTGATACGATGTCTACTGCCAATTGTTCTAATGCGTCTTTGTGTCTAGTTTCAATTTGACTAACTTCACTCATTATTTGGAACATCTGTTGCATCATCATTGGATTAATTCTATCTATACCATGATATCTTTTTACTTTATTAATAATCTCTTTAAATCTTTTACTAGCCATTTTTTCAGAATAGTTCTGAGCATCAGATCCTATAGGCATAGATTTACTTTTACCAAAAATATGTTCACCACTTCTAAGTTTACCTTCTAAGTCGGGATTCATTCTCTCAGGATGATCTGGATCATATTCAATCGCTTCTACAATCCTATTAATTCTTAATTTTTCACTAAGAACTCTTTTTGTAACTTCACTTATAATATTTTTTCTTTTCATTTTAATATTTTTTTATATTACCAATCATATACTACTGATGTCCACATCTTCCATGCCTCATTAGCCAATTTTTCAAATACCCTTTGAACATTTCTAGTTTCATGATCACCATTAGTTCTATCAATTCTTTTTAAAGCGGCTCTGATTAATACATCTCTAACTGCTTGTTTTTTATCTAGTAAATAGTTGATGACTTCTATTTTTTCTTCTAATGAATCTAATTCACTTTGATATAACCCACTGTCTTCCCCTTCGTTTTCTATATCATACTCTAAAGCTTCTTTTTGTTCTTCTAAAGATTCAATATCCATTTTTTGTCCGTATAACCATCTATGTAAATCCTTTTTAGTCCAATTAAGTAGTGGGTAAGCACCAAACATATTGATAAGACCACTTTCCCTAAGTTTTTCTAACCAACCTACAATTACACTAAATTCCCTTCTATTTAATTCTGGTACAATATGTAATTTCTTACCTTTAGACTCATTCATTGGTTTCTTAGTATTTACGTATTCTATCAACTCACCTTTTTTCATTTTAGGGTTAATGGATTCTTTTCTCCTATGTGGTTTCTTTATTGAACCTTCATAACCTATAGATGCAGTACAAACTGCATATGGGTTATAGTCTTCACCTCTTTTTTTGTTTTGTTTTTTTACATCTTTAACACAACGTTCCCACTTTTTTTTATGTATAGGACTTTCTTTTTCTTTTTTGGACTCGTTAATATTAAAATAATATTTACTTTGATTTTTATTTAAAAAATTCTCAGTCATTATTTTTTTTATTATGTCCTTCTTTTTCATTACTTTCTATTTAAGAATTTTTTAAATAAGTCTTTTGTTGATTCGTTCTTACTAGTTACTGTCATACCACCATCTTTATTTAACATAACTGAACCATCAACATCTATACCCACACCCTTTTGTTCTGCACTTTTTACTTCATCTGAAGTATATTTAGTTAGTTTAACTGTAGACTCTTCCGCCTCATCCATAATACTAATGTCATCTAATGCACCCATAGTCCCTTCAAAACCAGGTATACCTTTGTCATATTGATTACTAACGTCTATTGGTTCGTCATAATCTCTGTAATCAGGTTGTACTGGTGCGTTTCTCATATAAATCTCAGGATATTGTTTCGCCATTCTTCTTAAAATAGCGTCTGGGTTTTTTCTCATATATCTAATAACCGCAGGATCCATATCATCACCATACTTACCAAATACCCCTTCAATACCTTTTTCTCTAGGTGTTGGTTTAAAATCTCTTTTACTATAAGTGTCTCTCATCTCATAGTCTTCGTCTAAATATTTTTCCATCAACTTACGCCTAGTTGCTCTTTTAATTTCTGATTCGTAAATTTTAATTTTCTTTCCCATAACTTATGTGTTTATTGTTTCTTTTTCATATATTATTACCATATCTTTTTCATAAAGTTTATCTTCTACTGAAGAAATTTTTTCACCAAATGAAAAATATAATCTTTTATCTGGGTATTCATCATACCCTTCCATATTTTCCCAAGCCATTGCAACTATTCCGTCAACTGCGTCCCACATTGCAAATGAGTCAGATTCTTGTACTAAATCTAATTTCATATCAGTATTTAATACGCCTGACTTTTTTATAAATTTTCCTTCTGGTGGTTCTGGATTACCCGATGATGGATAAGAGTCCCACCCTTCTCCGTCTATGTCTTCTA
>Ga0209223_10003780_pt1 | contig 14222 bp, 14 predicted proteins | sample COG_06_FD_184750 | JGI IMG/M metagenome (GOLD analysis project Ga0209223, IMG submission 184750) | Pelagic Microbial community sample from North Sea - COGITO 998_met_06 (SPAdes) (version 2) | ecosystem: Environmental > Aquatic > Marine > Neritic zone/Coastal water | place: Helgoland, sampling...
TAAAGAAACTTTCATAAAAGTTGCAATTCTATGTAATCATAAGAAAAATGGAATTGTAGAAGTATCTACATGTAAGCTTAATTACATAGACCCACGTATTATATATAGTTATACAAAAAAAAACAACATCGATATTTCAAAGGTGTATTCTCAAAGTGCTATGAAAGTTCACGATTGGGCGTGTAATACTGATGAAAATTTTAGATATTAATATTATGAGAATTGCAAGTTTTGATGTAGGATCTAAAAATTTGTCTTTTGTTATTCTTGAAAATAAAAAGATAATTTCATGGCACAATTTAAATATAAGTTCTTCAAATTCTGTGTGTGAATCTTTAGTGTATGAACTTGACAAACATATAGAACTTTTTAATGAATGTGCACACGTTGTTATTGAAAAACAACCTTCTAAAAACAATAAAATGAGAATAATAGAAGGCTTACTTAATGCTTATTTTGTAATTAAAGGAAAATGTTCAAGTGATTCAAATGTGTCAAAAGTTGTCGTATACAGTGCAAAACATAAACTTAATTCAATGATAAAGAATATGAAAGATTTTAATGGTAAAGATGGATACAATAATAGAAAAAAGTTATCCGTTAAAATTACTGAAAATTATGTACATGAAAATGAAACTCAGGAATTTATTCAAATTTTCGAAAATTCAAAAAAGAAAGATGATCTCGCAGATTGTTTACTACAAGGTTTGAAGTATCTTGACATTGAATATATTAAAGATGAAACTTCAAACGAAATAATTAAAAATTTATTAGAAAATAGAAAAATAATAGCCCGTAAACCTACTGAAAAACAACTTAGTAAAAGAAATGGTCTTTCCAAAAGTAACATAAAGTTCTTGTTGTGTGCTTACAACCAAGCAAATCATGATGAAAATATTCAAGCATATATAAATTCTTACAAAGCATTGTATAATTCAATATTGAAACAATTCAATAGCATTGAAGAATGTTTGAAGTTTACTTTTAATTCAATGTCTTAAACGCTTATCACTATTTATGGTCTTTGGGAGTTTAACATGTCTCAAAGTATCTTGTGATTCATAAAACGTGTATTTTTCAAGAATAGTTTCAAAATTTTGAATAGAACATTGAACACGTCTTTGATTTTTAGAATCAACTTTAGGATTTATTGTTATTTTACAATTGCTTTTTGATTCTAAGACCTTCTTCATATCTTTATATTTCTTTTTTATATCTTTATCTACTTTTCCATGTGGGATACTTTTAATATATTGTACATAGTTTTCAACATCATATCGGTTTAGGTTTTCAAATAACATTTCAAAACATTCTTTACAAAAATTCATTTCATAAATCTTTTTTATTATTTTTAATTTGTCACATTGAATATATTGGATAACAATTAATGTAATATTATAGTTGAAATCGTAATCAAAAAATGACAATATGCTTCCCATACAAAGTGTTTTGGATCCAGTAGTTTTGATACTTATATTTTCATTGCATGTTTGAATATCAAATTTAGATGTATCGTTTTTTATGGGTTTTAATTTAAATACATTTTCTCTAATAAAATTTTCAATTAAAAATCCATGACCTTGACTTTGATCATACATTTACATGATATCTAGGGTTAACAGTTATTAAGTGATTAAAATGTTGTATTTTCTAATTATTTCCTGTTTTGAAATTGACTTAGGTCCAACTGTTTTACCTGATTCAATTGAAAAATCAATTAACTTCAATATATCAAATAGTTTTCTACTAAATCTTTCAAATTTGATAAAATAGTGGCTTTGAACACTTTTTGAACACACAGAACCTTCAACATTATCAATAGAACCAGCATACACACCAACACGCCTAAACCAAATGTTAGGATTTTCATTGTATTTTACAAAATTGTAACCAACTGGTTCTATTTTGGTTATTGGATTTCTTAAAAATTCTTCTTTTTTCCATATTTGAAAAACACAAGGAACATCGTGTAATTCTTTGTTAATATTGAACGAATGTTCTGGAAGATCTTCGCTATGTACTAAATGAAATTGTTTATGAACTTTATTTTGAACACTTTCTTTATTAAAACTTCTTGGGAGAACAAATGCTATATAATCTGCAAAGGAAACACTATGGTTCATGAATTTTAAGCATAATGAACACTGTCTTCCAAACGGCGGATTCCCAATAACATAAACTGATGTATTATGTGTATTATGTGTATAACTGAGGTAATCACATTTTTCAATTTCAGGATGTTCTGGTGCAATATCAAAGAATTTGTATTTGTCTGTTAATTTCTTTATGTAAGGAATCCATACACCAGAACCAGCACTTGGTTCTATAATAATGTCATCTTTTTGTATATTCAACTTTTCCTTTAAAATCTGCACACATCTATTAACAATGTTTTCATTTGTGTAAAACTTATCTAGATCTTTAGCTGACGCCATTTATACTAGTTTATATATAAGAATTATATACTTAAGTATATATTTTTATTCATGTTAATTGTTTTCAATATGTACATTTTTATATGATAAAATGAAAGTTTTATTTTAACGCAAAAATTTGTTTGTGTATCTTTTTCCTGCTACATTTATTAACTTTTTGATATACTCCAAGTATAATTGGAGATTTTGTTTTTCTATTGCATATTCAACTACTTTATTCAAATTATTGGTGTTTTTTAATTTTTTTTCAACATTAATAAGTTTTTTTTCCAACTTTATTTTAATATTCGACGACAATTTTAAAATGTTTTCATTCTTATTCATGTTTAGTATAAATATATATATTTTTTTCAATGTTATAGTACAATGAAAAATTATGAAGCTCTCATATTTGAAGGAGGAGGTGTAAAAGGTATTGCATACAATGGAGCATTGCTTAAATTAGAAGAGCTAGACATACTCAAAAATATAAAATATGTTGCAGGAACAAGTGCAGGTTCGCAGGCTGCTTTACTTGTAGCATGTGGATATAATGCAACTGAAATAGAAAACATACTATCAGAAGTTCCTTTTTCTAAATTTCTTGATTCTTCGTGGGGGTTTTTTAGAGACATGTACAGATTAATATTCAAATACGGATATTATAAAGGAGTGTATTTAGAAAAATACATTGACAATTTGATATACAAGAAACTTTCTATTCAAAATATAACATTTGAAAATTTGTATAAAAAAACTGGAATAGTTCTTCGCGTTACAGGAACTTGTTTAAATACTCAAAGTCTTGAATGGTTTGATCATGTAAAAACACCTAATATGAAAGTAGCAAAAGCAATTCACATATCATCGTGTATTCCTTTCATGTTTAAACCAGTAATGTATAATAACAAATACTACATTGATGGTGGTTGTTTAAATAATTTGCCTTGTAATGCTTTTGAAGACAAATGTACACTTGCGATGAATTTAGTAGAATCTGAAGAATGTCATGAAATAAAAGGTTTTAAACAATTTACTGCATCTGTAATAAATACTATACTTAAAGGTGCAAATTCCAAAACTGTTAATGACAATGTTGATGTAATAAACATTAATACAGGTTCTATAAGTGCAATAAATTTCAATTTAACTAATGATGAAAAACATTTACTAAAAGATATTGGATATAAAACAGTTACACAATATTTTACTTTAATAATTTAGAATCAAAAAACATGTCATTCCAGTTTAAGAAAAATCGATACCAATCGGACACGTAATCTTTCATGTTTATATATTTCTTACTGTTTAATATTTGTATTCTATTTTTATATTTTATAGATTCTTTCAAATTGTTGTCATCGTCTGTATATAAAATTAATTTATGTGTATTCATTGGACATAATTTGTTTATAATTTTGAAAAAACGCATAACGTCGTTATCATGTATTTTCATATTTCCGTTTTGTATTGGATTATATTTATCATACAAACCAATAAATGTAATTTCATTTTCAGGGTTTAATATAGCATCAACAAATCGTTGTAAACGTCTGTTGTATTTATCAACAATAAGTGCCTTTGCTTCATTTTCGGAAATGTCACATGATGCATCGTGCAAAGATATAAAATAACAATCGTTATGTTTTATTGCATATTTATTTTCTATGGTTTTAGTTATTATAGAAAGTTTGTCTATACTAAAATATTGATTAAAGTTCATATATTGTTCAAGAATATGACATACTGCGTTTAAATCTGATAAAACCCAATCAAATATATGAGACACCTGTTTGTCATTATATACGAACTCTTCTAATCTTTTTTTAACAACACAATCAGACCCTAAAGAAATTATCATTGTATCTATTATTAACAATAAATTAATTACAATCATAAACGTGTTGAAAATACAATTTAAAATTCGTAGTTATAATATGAACGAAAAGATTACTATTAATGTTTATATGATAAGACATGGAATGTCAGAAACAAACGCTATGCAAAAAAAAGGTATTTTGGGTTGGATTAAGCATTTATTTAAACGAGATCCTTGTTTAGTAAAAGAAGGTATTGATTTATCAAAAAAGAAGGGAAGTTGGCTCAAGTATATTCAAAATCTTAGAAATGATAATAATTGTGATTCGTTCAAATTTATTGACTATTCTACATGCAATTTAGTTCCACCTAGTTTTGATTTTGTGTTATGTAGTGAATTGTTACGAGCAATTGAAACAGCAGTTAATATGTTTCAACATAAAAAGATATATGTTATACCTTATGTAAGTGAAATTCAGGGATATAAAAATGTAATTCCTTTAGAAAAAAATGTACAACAAGATTTCATATATTCAAAGTACCCCGCGTCAAATGTTGAATGGAAATATATTAATGAAAAAACAAAACCAAATTACAAAAAATTTATAGAATTTTTGCAAAAGTTTGTAAATGAAAATGCAAAAGAAAATACAAACGAATATAATATTGCTTTAGTTACACATTCACTTTATATGATGAAATATGCAATAACACCTACTGAATACAATTGTAACTGTTGTTACTTGTGGAGAATAAAAGTTCCTAAACCAAAAAACAATTCAATATTTAAAATTACAATATAAATAATTTTCTAAATGTATAGTAATGTTGCATAAAGTTTGTGATGTTTTAAGATTCATTGCGTCTAATGATGACATAATTGAATTATGTGGTTTAAATAAAACATTAGCAGAAAAGTATATTAAAATTTACAAAGAATCTAAAAAGGAGTCCAATTTTGACCCAATAATAAGTTTGGCAAGTAATCCCGAACTTGTAGATAATAAATATGATTTTTGGAGCACTAAAAAAGGTTCTATAACAAAAAAGAAATTTGGTGCGTTTGATGCTGACAAATACACTAAATTTTACATAAGTTCTCGTAAAGTTTATATTGAAAATAACGAGAATCCAGATTTCAAAAGCAATGGATTTGATTGTTATTCGTATTTAATGGCATATGAAGACGATATTATTACAAAATACGAAGATTACAGTGATCTTACATTATTACAAAAAGCAGCTTTACATTACATTGAATATACATACGAAGTAAAACAACTGGATTACCTGAAATATCTTGCTTCATACGATGATCTTATTAATCTTGCATCTGAAAGTATTCCAAAAGAAAACCAATTACCATGGTTGGTTGATTTTGCCAAAGTACATTACAATAACACGGGTAAAAAAGAAATAATGGAAGGTGTTCGTGAAGTAACTGACTTTTTTGATGCTTGGAAATACATTGCATCGTATCCTATAACAAAGGATCTCTTTTGGAATAAAGAAGAAGAGACACTTAATGAAACAGATGCTACCTTAGCATATGTAAAAGACGGTTTTAAAAATGGTTTGCACCGCAACATATTTATACCTGATGTATATCTTGCAAATTATCCAAACAGAATTAAAGACGATATATTCATTAATGGAAAGATTTGCTTCCATAAGGTTGCAAAAATTTGGTTGATGAACTTTCCCAACGAATCATCCTTTGATGTCTTTGATCCAACAGAATTTGCTGATCAAAATGGTGTAAAAGATTCATTTGATTCTTTCAAATCTTTTGTTAATAAGCAAGTAAGTGTATACGACAAATTCTTGAAAAATAACAAAAAAATATGGTATAAATTTAGAAATATGATGTTTTGTGCAAAACCTCAAATAAAATTTGGTAAATGACTAGTGTTATAACCAAGAAGACAAAATCTGTAAAATGTGTTATTATCTAAAATGTATATCTTGCATAGTCTATCAAGATACTTATACGTATCTATAAGATTATGTATATGATAACTATACCACTGTTCAAAATTAGGATTTTTATATGGGATTGGAATATTTCCTTTATAAAATTCTTCAAAATCGGAAATGTCAAATTGTTCATATGAATCTATATTAGATAGATAATATTCAATATCTCCATAATTAAGTTTATTAAAATAATCAACTTTTATATACAAACAATGCTCTTTGAGAGCATTAAATAATGTGCATGTAACATTGTAATCAATTTGATTGTCTTTTGATTCACTGGAAAGAGAACTAACTGATTCATGATCGTTTTTGTATATATTGATATCATGATCTTCAAAGCAAACAATGTCGTGTTCATTGTAGCCATATTCGTTATCAGAACTCATCTTTTCGATATTTATACTATCAATACCTTGAAAGTTCTTTAAGTAATTTTTAAAAGTGATATATAAGTAATGAAGTGTATTTTCATATACCGACGTGACTTACGTATATATGACAATAAGACTTTAAATTACTTGATACAAAATGATTTTACAATAATACCAATATTCATATTTAATGAAAAACAAATAGGATCTAAAAATGTGTACAAGTCGGAACATACTGTTAATTTTATGATTGAATCTTTGCTTCATTTGAATAAGGAACTTGATAACAAATTGCATTTTTTTTACACTAATAATGAAATAGAACTCTTAGAAAAGTTGAGTAAAAGTAATGATGTTCAATATATTGCATATAATAGTGATAACACTTATTATTCTATTCAACGTGATAAATCTATAGATGCTATGTGTTCTAAAAATAACATTGAACTAATAAAATTTCAAGATTATACATTGTTTGATATTAATACAATAAAAACACAAGAAAACAAATTTTATGAAGTATATAGTGCATTTTATAATAATGCATTCAAAAAGTTGAAAAACGAAATTCCAACACCTGTGGTAATAAGTAAAAAGCTATTAACCAAATCTATTTTACAAATTGAAGATAAAAATATACACAAAAATATTTTACAATTTTACACAAACGATCTAAAAAGTGTAACAAAAGGTGGTCGTCCAGTTGGTAGAAAATTATTAAATAAATTGAAAAATTTCAAACAATATGAAACAACACGTAACATAGTGCAAGAAAATACATCATTCCTTGGTGCGCATTTGAAATTTGGAACAATAAGTGTACGTGAGTTTTTACAACGAGTATCAGAGTTATACGGAATATCGCATAGTTTAATAGGTCAAATATTGTGGAAAGAATTTTACATAAACTTGTTTATCAATTTGGGATTCAAATACACAATCGGTGGTGATAATTACAAAAAAAAGAAAGTAAAATGGTTCAATAATGATGAACTTTTTGAAAAATGGTGTTCTGGAACCACTGGGTTTCCATTAGTTGATGCTGGTATGAGACAATTGAATAATATTGGTTGGATGCATAACAGGTGCAGAATGATAACTGCCAATTTTCTTTCTCTTGTTTTACATATTGATTGGCATAAAGGTGAAAAATATTTTGCAACAAAACTAATTGATTATGATGTAGCAATAAACAATGGAAATTGGCAATGGAGTGTAGGACTTGGTGTAGACAGAGCACAGTTTTTACGTATATTTAATCCGCAAAGTCAAATAGAAAATCATGACAATGATTGTGTGTTTATTAAGAAATGGGTTCCTGAGCTGAAGAAAGTTCCAAACGAAGTAATTAAAAAATGGCAAGATCTTGATAAAGAAGAAATACTGAAATATTCTAAAAGCTATCCTTTACCATGCGTTGACTATTCAAAACAAAGAATAAAAACAATTAAGGAATTATATAGATAATATATGTATGTATAGTGCAGGTATTCTTCCTATTTTTATTGATAATGTTCTTAATGTTAAAATATTACTTGGTAAAGAATACAATGGATGGTCTGGTTTCAGCGGAAATTCCGAACGTAATGAAACTATAATACAAACTGCACTACGTGAATTTAATGAAGAAACATCGTATGTTTTCAAAGACTATCTTGATCAAAATTATATAAACAACAATACACTTAATGTGTTGTCTTCTACAACACCATCATTTAAAAAATTTACATTGTATATTGTGGACTTTTCAAAAATACCAAGTGACATATTGCAAGAATCCACATTAAATTTTATATATAGTAGAAACACCTCTAAAAATGTGTGCGAAAAAGAAAAATCAGCTATAGAATGGTTTGATATAAATGACATTAAAAAATTAAATCTACGTTATTGTTTTCACAAAGATTTCAAAAAAATTCACAAAGCAATAAATGATGCACTAAAATTAAAATAAAATATTAAAATAATGTATATTGGATATCTTCGTGGTCAACAGGTTTTTGATAAAACTGATCCAAAGTCCAAAATTCTAAAAGAATTGTATGATAATAGCTTTAAAAAAATAAAACTTCCTTATACATTAGATAATTTGACAATAAACGAAATATTCATTTGCAGTGCAAGTCAAGGTTGTAATTACAAAAAAGATACATATAACGGAAAAATTACTAAAACTAAATTCGTTTTAATTCGTGATTCAAACACTCATATTGTTCATGATAGCTACATCAATGATTCTTCAAAATATGTATTAATCATGATAAATGGATCTTTAAATTATAAAGGTAATATATCAAATGTTCATATTAGAATACCTAATAGTTTGAATATTGGTTATTCACTTGGTATGTCTTATCATACCATAAATATACAAGATCCTGAAAAAAGTCAAATACTAGTTAACAATGTTTTGAAATCATGTACAAAAAGTTTTGCGAAAATGGCTAATTTAGAACAACAATATAACAATAAAATTGTTACTATAACTACACAGGGTGGGCACGTGTTTAAAAATATGACAGATAATCGTCTGGAATACAAAATAGCAAATTTTATACCTGTTATGGAAACTATTAATAAATATGTCAATACACACGAAATGAAACACGAACCAGGAAATAAAAAACAATTTCCCAAGGTATCTTTCAAATCAGAAGATTCTAATCATTGCACTTTAACAATTTCAAATTTTGGTTATGTTGATACTAAAGGAGCAAACAATATGTATAGTGTAATGAAAACGTTTAATGTTTTCAAACGAGCAATAACATCAAACAAAATCTATGATAAAATAGTGTTTGACAAAAATGCAAAGGCAACGAATTTACCAAAACAAACAAAACTTACAGGATGTCCTAAAGGGAATCCAGAATATAATGGTTCTTGTCCAGATGGATATATTCCGAAAGTTAATAAAAATAACAAATTATGTTGTTATAAAGGAAAATACACAAAGAGCACTATGCAAAAATTACATAATAATATGATAAATAAAGGTATAAATATTCCAAATACTTTGAAAAATATTTTGAATAAATACAAAATTAATGCTTCAATAAAAATTAGTGCATTTCCTTACTTAAACGGAACCAAAGTTGTATATAAAAGTAAATCTCAGAATTGTGATAAATATAAAAAAGAGGAATTGAAAGAAATTGCAAAAATATTACAATCTGGTTTCGTACTTAAAGGAAAAAAAGAAGAATTGTGTGTTGACATAATCAAGAAACTTAAAGAACGGAATAAATGAAATATGACACAATATTTTATATTATATCATTTCATATTTTGTTGTTTATGACAACATATCTATGTGATTTGTTTTATTACAAATATTGTTGTTACAGTATGACAAGTTGTTATTTTAATCAAGTAAATCTTGCATGTTTTCATGTTAAAAGTTTGTCATATGCTGTTAATAAGAAGAATTATTCAGAAATTTTCCAAATGATCTTTTAAATGGACTTTGACGAAGAACATTTCGTGACCATTCCATATCGTTTAATATGACATTATTCATTACAGCTTTTATTTTTGAAAAGTCAACAATAGTATCTTCAAGTATGGGTTCGCTGTAAATATTTTTGTATCCAACAAGAACATCAAGTTTGAACCTTAATTTGTGCATAGGGAACAAGGGACTATCTTCGTTTATAACAAAGGGGCTGAATGGTTGTGGTAGTATATTCATACTTTGTATGGGCATAATGATTAACAATTGTTCATAGGGGGTTAATGGGCCGTCTTCAATTACTCCATGAGGAAGCTTGTAATTAATACTATATTTATGATTACTCATTTTTTCAAAATTCGCATTTATTATGAAATCACCTAATGTTGGTGCATTTCTGTATTCGTAATGATAGTACCATGAAGGTGGTTCGTTATTGATGTAATAGTCTAAACACCATTTTAACACACCTAAATGATTTTTACACACTTCTTGTATATCATTGTTTCCAAAAAAGTGATCATTGTACATTTTATTCCAGTCATCGTCGTTATAGTCTATAACATATAATGTATTTTGATAGTAATTATTGAATGGATTTTGCTTACTGTAATAATAACTATGTTCATAATTGCTAATTAATTCTTTTACTATTTCTTCTTCTTTTTTATTGTTTGTATTATTGTATGAAGATTTATGTTGAATCTTATTAATTTTTTTCAACAATGATGTGTGTTCATGTTCTACAAGAATCTTAATGAACTCATACAGCATAGATCCATTTGGAACATAATTGTTGTCTAGTAAATATGTGATATTATCACAATTAGTATTTTCATCTAGTAATTGTTTATAACAAGTGAACAAATAACTTAATCCATTGTCACGTATGGCCAATGATGGAAAAGACATAACAAAGTCATTTCCACCAAAAAAACTGAAATATACAAAGTCTTTTATGACTTTCATAGAATCATACTTTATGTCGTTTAGATCATGAATATGTAATAGTGCTTTTTTACACGAGTCTATGTCTAGTAGTCTGAATTGACTTGTGTCTTCTTCGTATTCTCGTAAAAGTCTTATGTTACTTTTAAAACATTCCATTGAAAGAATAATGAGATCAGCATCCATACCGTATATGACACATCTTGAATGATCTTTTGATTTTTTTAAAAATTTAAAAATTTTGTGTTCTCCTTCACCTGGAACACTTGTATCACTTATTATTACATTGAACCTTGCATTGTCAGTAACGTGACTATTAAATGCTCCGATATTTACGAAGTTTCTAAGTCGTGAACTTAGTTTTGTCATAAACGATGTTCCAGGTGTAATATTATTTGAATCAAATTTTTCATAGTATTCCATATTAAATTTTTTGTGCACTTTATGTTTATATGCAATGTCTTGAACCTTTTTATATCGCCTTGCTCGTTGTCTCATCATTTTTCCATATGGAACTGGTCCATCAAAAGAAATGTATACTAACTTAGAAGGTTTAATAAGTTTAGTAGTGATGTAACTTGTGTATTTAATTACATCAGTTATTAAATCTTCTTCAGTTAAATTGTGGTTTTTATTTTTACAATGATGAATGAGATTGTTAAAATCAAAATAGAGATGATCAGTTTTTGCATTTGCATCCCAAAAATATGACTTTGGATCATATTCAACAATATTTCTAAATAAACTAGGAACACCCATATTTTATATCAATAGTTTATCTTTTAAGTATATATAATGAAACACTAGAACTTTTATAGATAAATACATTTACATTGCTAAAAGAACAAAAATATACAAGTGTTTAAAATATATATATTTATATTATAATGAAACACTTAATATTTATTGTAATTTTAATTATACTTTACTGTATATTCAAAAATAAAATAGAACAATTTACAAATATTAACATAAATATAAAAGATAATATATTCATTATTAATGAACTTGTCATTACCCATAAACACAATGGGATGATTATTGAAAAAAAAGTAGTAAAAAACCCTAAGAAAAATCAATATGTTAATATAGATGAAATAAGAGACATAGGTAAGCACATATTTACACTTGAATACAAAAATAGTTTAACAGGAAATTTAATTAAAACCAATACAAAAGTTATTGAGGTAGCTTATAAAGATTTAGTTGGTGTAGATGCAAAAAGTAAAGTTTTAATTGATTATATGTCTGAAAGTGAATTGGCAAATAGAACAAATGCAACATACACAACTAAAGAAAATACTTATATGGTTGCTGGTAATGAACTTTCTTCAATGATTATAAAAGGTAAAGGTGTTAGTGGAGTTAAAGAATGTAGAGACAGGTGTAGTTCATCTGATAGTTGTGCTGGATTTACATACAATGGTGATGCTTGTTGGTTAAAAACCAAAGTATCAAATGGATCATTTGGCACTTCAAATAATTGGAATACAGAAATAAAAGAAAATTACAAAAATTTTACAACAAAGAGTGGAAAAACTTTGAATAACAAAGTATTGTTTAGTTCAACATCAGATATTCCACAATGTAGGACAAACTGTAGAAATGATGCTTCATGTGAAGCAATTGAGTATTTTACATTCAGAAAAAAAGATGGAGAAACATATACTAGGTGCAACTTAGCCAAAAACATATCAGATGGTTCTTTAAGGGATAGGAACAAAATTACTGTTGAACTTAAAAACAGAATGTAATTTTTTTTATTTGATTTAATTAAATGGCAACTATTTTGATGCTTCTAATATTTGGTGCTCTTATATTATATCTCGTATTAAAAAATATGGACAAATTGCCCAAGTTTTCTGAAAACAAATTGCCTCCTGAATTGATAGCACAACAACAACAAGATCAAAGTCAAATACAATCCCAACCATTACAAAGGAATGTAACACCATCATTTGCTTTCAGCGCAGCATTGGAATCAACACCAGTTGCAAACAACACAGAGTACTTTGGTATTGATCATGTAAATTTGAAAGTAAATTTAACAATCATATCTCATGCATATGTCATTGATTCGCTAACAATTAAAAGAACACATCATTCTATTGAAGATACTCATACATTTGAAGGATCATTTGAAAATGGTAAAACATTCACACACACTTTCAAACAATTAGAAAATGAAGAAAACATGATAGGAACACATATCATATCGGGAACTTATAAAAATAATTTAGACAACATTTCTTATACAATAGGTGTTTCAAAATCTGTTAAGATAGATGAAACTATGATATCAAAAGCATCTTTAGGTGATGTTGAAATGACACAACTTGAAGATGTTAAATCTACACAAACATTTGACGTGAAAACAGAATATAAAATAAATACTATTACCCTAAAAAATTCAAATGGAATTATATATAATAATGATGTTTATTTGAGATCTGTTGTAGAAGGAAGTAATGATAGATTTTACTTACATAAATCAGATACAGAAAAATTAAATAGTAGTGGAAATTTTTCTTCAAGTGGAACAAGTTTTTATATCATTTATGTAACTGATGGAAAATACATACTTAGTACCACACAAAAAACTTCAAATGCATCTAATAAAATATTTATATTCAACTCATCAACAGATATAAAAACTGAAAAGTTTTCATCCATGAGTTCTAGTGAATTTAAAAATGCTTTAATATTTTTTGAATTTAAAGTAAAAAGCCCACCTGTTATAGGATATATATATGATTCCAATAACAAAAGTATAAAGGTTAAAGACGAAATACAAAAAACCCAAAAATTTAAATTTATACCTACAGGGAATGGTGAATACTGGATAATTCACGTTAAATTGAACGAAATGATAAGGTTAAATATTAATAGTCAGATAACTACAAAATCATTTCAACAAGACAATACTTGGTCTTGGAAAATAGTTCATAGTATAACAGACAAATTTTACATCGTCTCTGGAAAAAATCAATTAATGCCCAACAAAATGATAAAAAATCACAATGGGCAACCTGGTGTAATAACTAAAGATTTTGATAAAGACGATGCTAGTTTTGTATTTAGGATTCAAGCTCCTGAAGAAACCAACCCACCAATAGAAACATATGATTATCCTCCTATTGCTATTGATCATACAAACTACACAAGAAAAAATAATAATATAAATTTTACTATTTCAGATCAAATACATGGTAATGGAAATTATATAGTAAAAGGTGCTGA
>Ga0209223_10003784_pt1 | contig 14209 bp, 9 predicted proteins | sample COG_06_FD_184750 | JGI IMG/M metagenome (GOLD analysis project Ga0209223, IMG submission 184750) | Pelagic Microbial community sample from North Sea - COGITO 998_met_06 (SPAdes) (version 2) | ecosystem: Environmental > Aquatic > Marine > Neritic zone/Coastal water | place: Helgoland, sampling...
ATTTGCACAGAGCAAGAATAAAGTGCAATTATGTTGGTAACCATTCTCTTATGATAGGACAAATGCATACACCGGTTAATTACTGGAACGATGTTTACTATCATGCTCGGATTTTTTTTCCAACTACGGATAGACCCTTAGCATTTAGTTACTTCATTCCAGTGCACTCAATAGGTATTCGTGCTCAAGGTCAGAATTTGGGGAAATTGAATTTCGGGTATGATATTCAAACTGGCAATTCTTTAACCGGAGATGGAAATAATCCTGCTGTTCTAGGTGCTTTTCATATAAAACCAGTAGATGGGATGAGAATAGGTGCTTCATATTATTATAGTTATATTCCTCAAAACAATACAATGCAACATATGCATCAAGGATCCGGCATGATGGGCTCTATGTATGCTGGTTCATTGGATTATCAATTAATCAATTTTTCTTTCGCTCGTTTTGAAACGAAACTTGAAATATTGAACGAATTTAGTATGGTGTCAAGTCGGAGCGATACACTGGGAGTTGCTGAAGGCTATTGTAATTATCTTTATATAGGATACAATATCAAAGAGAAATACACCCCTTATATTCTTTTAGATATGTTGAAAAACGAAAATAATGAGCTAAGGAATGGTTTAGTTAATCAACTTAAATATGGAGTCGGCTATAAACACCAATTTAACCCATTGATAAATTTGAAATGTCAAATAGAACGTTATACGTTTAACCCAAATTGGGCAAATAATTCGACCTCTAATTATTATGAATTTATACTACAATTATCTTATGCAATATATTAAATCAAATATTTCGGTTTTTGTTACGGTTGCATTTTTGTTCTTAATGATAGGGAACTGCTCCGCGCAAAATTATTCCTCAAGAATTAGAATTTGTGGAAATTCAATAGATGAAAAAAGTTATACCAAAAGTGATATTAAATCTATATTCAAAGGAGAGAAGAGTCGTTGGAAAAATGGGAATAGCGTGATTCTTGTACTAAGGTTTAATGAGGATGAAAAGTCACAGCATTTAGCTAAAGCAATTTATAATAAATCCACACAAGGAGTGAAAAAATTCTGGCTAGGACTTGTTTTTTCGGGTAGATCAAATGCACCATTATTTGCTGATAGTAATGAGGAGGCACTTTTGATGCTTGCAAAGCATAAAGGTAGTATAGGCGTTTTTGTTGATTGTAAAGAAGAAATTCCAACAGAATTTAAAGTTTCAATAATTAAATCTGAAAATGAAAAGTCTATTAAATAGTTTTGCCTTTCGTCTTTGGGCATTATTTGCAATTTCGGGTATTTTCCTCTCCGTTACTTTGGGTTATTATTACAATAATAAAAACTACAAAATTCTAGAGAAACGAGCAAATGTTGGATTAGAAGCAATGGCTCGTTCAGCTTCACTAGGGATCCAAGTGTCTCTAAAATCAAATAATTTTCAAATCATAGAAGAAACAATAAATCAAATTTCTAAAGACAATAATTATGCATTTATTGCGCTTTTGGAACGAGAAGACAATGGTTATAAATTATTTCGTTGCTTTCCAGATTCCATGGGGTTTAACAAGCCTTATCATGATAGTACAACGTATTATTTGAAAAGCTCTGATTTTGAAACCGATATAATTAATGGGAAAATAATTCTAGGTACATCTAAAGAGGAAAGTAGAGAACAACTAAAATATCTTAACAGACCAATATGGCAATTAACCTATATAGCTAATTTTGCTTTATTGTTATTGTCTGCATTCTTTTTCATTCTCGTTACCAATCCTATAAGGAAAGCTAGTCGTTTTGCTTCTGAATTAAGTAAACGTAACTACAATGTGGAATTACGAGGATCAAATGGTAAAAATGAAATTAGTATTTTAAACAACTCTTTAATAACATTGAAACACAATTTAGTCAAGCACAAAGAGACCAGCGACGAACTCTTGAATAATTTAAACTTTGAAATAGAAAAACAAACGGAAGAAATAAAGGTTAAGTCGCGATTGCAGAAGAAACTTCAAGAGAATGAATTGAAATTGAAAAATTCTTTGGTAAAAGAAAAAGAATTGGGTGTGCTTAAAACTAGTTTTGTTTCAATGGCATCGCATCAATTCAAAACGCCGTTAGCTGTTATTCAGGCTAATGCGGAATTATATGAAATGTTGGCGAACACGGGGGAAATAATAGAACCCAAAAAGTCTACAAAAGTAACGGGTCGTATTATAGAAGCAATAGGTACAATGTCTAATCTAATAGATGAAGTTCTGGCTTTAGGTAAAGTAACTTCGGGAAACGTTGCTTATACTCCTGAAAATTTAGATTTGGTAGGTTTTTGCGAGAAATTGGCAGAAGAATTTAATGCTATTCAAGCAGACGGAAGAAGTTTGGATTTTGTTAAAGAGGGTCATCCCATAAAGCTGCAGTTAGATCCAATCTTATTAACTCATTCGTTGTCTAATTTAATCAGTAATGCTTTTAAATATTCTGTCGGAAAAGAGAATCCTCAATTGAGGATACATTTTAAACCAAAAGAAGTTGTATTATCTGTAAAAGATTATGGTTTAGGTATTCCCGAAGAAGAACATTTAAAGCTATTTACGCCTTTCTTTCGAGCGAACAATGTAACAGATATTAAAGGCTCTGGATTAGGCTTAAACATCGCAAAAGAATACGTTGAAGTTAACAAGGGACAAATTTCAGTTAAATCCAAATTGGGAGAGGGGAGCTGTTTTGAAATAACGTTTAAGCGCTAACTATAAATGCAATTATCAGCTAATAATAGAAGTATAGTTAATATAACTGACCTAATGGGATTAATACACTAAGAAGAGCATGAGTAAACGAGCGACATTTTTCTTCACGAAAATGAATAATAATACATTGAAACAGATAATCTACATTTTATTTCTTCTAAACTCTTTTAGTGGCATTGCTCAAGGGTTTAATTTAGAGGAGAGAAAAAAAATTGACAGCTTATTAACTATTTGGAATAGTAAAGAACTTAATGACACTGCAAGAACTGATGCCTATCAAAGTTATATTGTAAATCATTTTTTATATAATAACCCGGATTCAGCTTTTATTTTAGCCCAAGAATACTATGAGTTTGCTCAACAGAAAAAGCTAACATATAGAATGTCAACGGCATTGCTTTTACAAGGAATTTCAAAATCTTTTATAAATAACTATGAAGAAGCGCTTCATTACTACTCTAGATGCCTGGAATTTCGAATTACCTCAGGAAATCAAGAGGGAATTGCTTCAGTGCTCAACAATATGGGTTTAGTTTATTTCGAACAAGGCGATCATTCAAATGCTTTAAAGTACTATCTAAAGAGTCTAAAAATTGAAGAAAATCTTAAAAATGAAAAAGGAATAGCTAACTCCTTGAATAATATAGGGCTGATTTATAAAGAGGAGGGAGACTATAATACAGCCCTTAAAAACTACAATAGAAGTTTGAAAATTCAAATTAAACTCGAGAACCAAATGGGAGAATCCCATGCTTTAGTTAATATTGGAGTTGTTTACTTGAATCAAGGTAACTATGAAGATGCACTTAGTAGTTTTGAACAAGCATTAATCGTTAATGAGGGCTATGAAGAGAATCTCAATGCTAAAATAAATTATAACATTGGTAGTATTCAATTCGACTTAGGGCATTATGATACTGCTTTAGGTTATATAAATAAAGCTTTAAAGACGCAAGTGAAATTAAATAATCGTCTAAACGAATCAAATTCACTAAATTTAATTGCTCAGATTAATTTTAAACAAAATTTAACACTAAAAGCAATTTCTTTTGCACGAAGGGCATTAAAAATTGCGCAAGAAATTGGTGCAAAAGAGGAAATTCAAGATGCTGCAAAAGGTTTGTCTAAATATTACAAAGCCCTTAATAGGCCTGCGGAAGCACTAGATATGTTGATCCTTTTTATGGAAACGAAAGATGAAATACAAAGCGAAAACATAAGTAACGAGATAATTAGACAAAGCTTGAAATATAAATATGATAAAAAAGCGACTAAGGACAGTCTGGAAAATGCCTACCTTATAGAAATTAGTCAAGACAAAATCAATAACCAACGCGAAAAGAAAGAGCTTGCGGAACAAAAAAATTTCTATTTGTATGGCGGCTTATTCTTGACTTTAATCTTTGGAATATTCACTTATAACCGATTTAAGCTAACTTCCAATCAAAAATCAGTCATCGAAATTCAAAAACATACTGTTGACAAAGCCAATAAAGAATTGAATCAAATAAATGAAGAATTGTTAGTGAAAAAGAATGAAATAGATTCGCAAAAAGAAATAGTTCAGCTTCAGAATGAAAAATTGAAAAAGTCATTAGATACTGAGAAGGAACTTGGGTTGCTTAAAACCAGCTTTGTTTCAATGGCATCGCATCAATTCAAAACTCCTTTAGCGGTTATTCAAACTAATGCCGAATTATATGAAATGTTGGCTAGCACTGGAAAGATAATAGCGCCCGAAAAATTTGAAAAAATAACAGGCCGTATTAAAGGAGCAATTATGACAATGACTAATCTAATAGATGAAGTTCTTGTTTTAGGTAAAGCAACTTCGGGAAACGTTGCTTATACTCCTGAAAATCTAGATTTGGTAGGTTTTTGCGAGAAATTGGCAGAAGAATTTAACGCTATTCAAGCAGACGGAAGAAGTTTGGATTTTGTTAAAGAGGGTCATCCCATAAAGCTGCAGTTAGATCCAATCTTATTAACTCATTCGTTATCTAATTTAATCAGTAATGCTTTTAAATATTCTGTCGGAAAAGAGAATCCTCAATTGAGCATACATTTTAAACCAAAAGAAGTTGTATTATCTGTAAAAGATTATGGTTTAGGTATTCCCGAAGAAGAGCATTTAAAGCTATTTACGCCTTTCTTTCGAGCGAACAATGTAACAGATATTAAAGGCTCTGGATTAGGCTTGAACATCGCAAAAGAATACGTTGAAATTAATAAGGGTACTATTTCTGTTAAATCAATGGAGGGAGAAGGTAGTTGCTTTGAAATAAAGTTTGATCGATGAAGGTTGTATATTCATGCAAAAAAATAATTAGTAAATGAATAAGGCAAGAAAAAATAAACTAAAAAGGTTAATAGAAATAGGATGTATTCCTTCAGACACTCCAGAAGAGCGTCTAAAGAAGTCGATTATGACCATTATGGTTATTCCCTATGCTTTGGCAGCTATTATTTGGGGGTTATACTTCATGCGAAATGGGTTTACGACAGCAGGAACCATCCCATTAGCTTATGCCTTTGTTTCATTTACGAGCTTTTTTCATTTTATTAATACAAAACGATACAATATATTCCGCTTCTTTCAAGTATTTCTTGTTCTGGTGTTGCCTTTTTTATTACAGTTAACACTTGGAGGATTTAGCCAATCCAGTGGGATGCTCTTATGGAGTTGCACTGCCCCATTTATTGCGCTTGTTTTCTATGATATAAAAACTGCTAAAAAGTGGATTGGCGCTTTACTTCTCTTAGTGGTTTTAGCTTGTTTACTTGATGAATCAGCGCGAAGTTACTTTCCCGAAGAAATAGATGAAAATGCTATTGTACTAGTTTATGGAGCAAATTTTATTTTGATATCGATTCTTCTTTTTGGCATTCAAACATACTTTGTGAATGGACAGAGAAAAATTAAAATACAATTAGCAGAAAAAGAAGATTTATTGAAGGCGTCAAGAGAAATTGAGCGGCAAAAAGAGTTATTAATTGCTAGCAAAGATAGGTTAGAACTTGTAATGGGGTCATTAGAAGAAGTTGTTTGGGGCCGTAACCTGCCGAGCTACCAAATGCAGTATGTTAGTAATTCGGTGCTTAAGTTATACGGTTTCCCAATGGCAGATTGGTATGAAAAACCAAATCTATGGCTCGATATGATTCACCCAGATGATATAAAACGAGTTAAAAAGGAGGGTGAGTCTCTGTTTACTGATGGTATTACTTTGTTAGAATACAGGATAATAACTCCAGATAAAGAAATAAAATGGATTAGCAGTACCACGAAAATTCTTAAAAGTACTGACGGCACACCATTTTTGATGACAGGAATAGCCCAAGATATAACGGCCCGGAAAAAGATTCAAGAACAACTAAATAATTTGAACAATAGCCTTGAAGAAAAAGTAAAAGAACGAACAATAGAACTTATTAATAGTGAAGAGAAGTTAAAAAAATCATTAGTTAAAGAAAAAGAGTTAGGTGAATTAAAGTCAAGTTTTATTGCCGTTGCCTCACATCAATTCAGAACACCCTTAGCGATTATTCAGTCCAATGCTGAGTTAATTGAAATGTTAAACAAAACGGGCGTAAAACAAGAGCCTGAAAAGTATACAACAGTAACCAGCCGTATTACAACAGCAATTTCTAAAATGACCGAACTAATAGATGATGTGCTGACTATCGGTAAACTAACATCTGGAAAGGTTTCGTGTAACCCGAAAGAAATAGATTTAATTGATTTTTGCGGAAAAATGGTGGAAGAATTTAATGCGGTTCAGCTAGATGGAAGAAATATTGATTTTGTTTATAGTGGAGACATATATCAGCCATATTTAGATTCTAAACTATTAGAACATTCATTGTCTAATTTAATTAGTAATGCTTTTAAATATTCTGTTGGAAATGAGAAACCTGAGCTGAGCATAAATTTTAAACCAAAAGAATTGGTTATATCGATAAAAGATTACGGGGTAGGTATTCCTGAAAATGAACGAAAACATTTGTTTGAGCCCTTCTTCCGTGCAGAGAATGTTTCAGAAATTCAAGGTACAGGATTAGGCTTGAGTATCGCAAAAGAATACGTTGAAGTTAATAAGGGGAATATTGTGGTTAAATCTACATTGGGAAAAGGGAGTACTTTTGAAATAACTTTTCCAAAAGAAAGGATTTAAAAATATACTTGATAGGAAAATAAAAGATTGAAGTTGAAATATTCAATAAAACCAATTAGTTTTCCAGGAATATTGATGATATTGCTAACCATAAAGCTTTTGTTTTTAAAATACCTGAAATTCTTTAGGCATTCAGATTAGTTGAATAAACAATTACCTAGTATTTTATGTTAGAACATAGCAACCAACTTACACACGAAAAGCCCATCTCTGATCGTTTTTCAAAGTCGATGACTGTCGCTTGCTTGGCCGGTAGTTTTGTTCATTTATTGCTAAGTATCTTTTATTTTATCATGAAAGTGCCTGAAATGTTCATCTATGCCGTAATGACATTTTTTCTGTTTTTATTGTGGCGCCAGTTATTCAAAAATAAATGGATTGAGATTCCCTTCATTCTGGGAAGTTTAAATTCTGCTACAGGAATAATTTTGGCAAATTATTTCATTGGTTGGGAAAGTAATTTTAATATATATATCATTATCCTACTAGCAGCTCTCTTCTTATATCCTGGATGGAAAACCTGGAAAAGGTCACTTTATTTGATTACAACTTTCTGTTTATATGTGATTTTATACTTTACCCTATCAGACTTTGACGGAGTCTATACCATCGATGTTGAAATTTTAAAATATCTTTCCCTGTTAAATACAGTTTCAGCTGTCGGTATACTTATTACAGTATTGCTCTTGTTTAACTCTTCTATTGCAGAAATGCAAGAGAATTTGGAAAATAAAAATAGGGTTCTAAATCAGAAAGCAGATGAATTAGATTACAGCTTAAGTAAAGAAAAAGAGTTGGGGCAGCTTAAAACCAGTTTTGTATCAATCGCATCTCACCAGTTTAGAACGCCCTTAGCGGTTATTCAGTCTAATACTGAGTTACTTGAAATGTTAAACGACATGGATGTAAAACAAGAGCCCGAAAAGTATAAAAAAATAACCAATCGCATTATAGGGGCAATTTCTAAAATGACTGATCTTATGGATGAGGTTCTTGTTTTAGGTAAATTAACCTCTGGAAACATTCATTATAAACCTGAAGATCTAGATTTGGTTGAATTTTCCAATGTATTGATACAACAATTTAATTCGATACAAAAAGATGGTAGAACTTTAGATGTTATTATAAATAGTGTTCCTTACACGGTTTGGTTAGATCCTAAATTACTTGGGCATGCATTGACCAACCTAATAACTAATGCCTTTAAATATTCTGTAGGAAAAGATAACCCTGAATTGTGCATTCATTTTAAACCAACAGAAGTGGTCTTATCTGTAAAGGATTATGGTTTAGGTATTCCAGAAGAGGAACAGTTACATCTATTTGAGCCTTTCTTTCGAGCAGTCAATGTTACAGAAATTCAAGGTACAGGATTAGGCTTGAGCATCGCAAAAGAATACGTTGAAGTTAACAAGGGACAAATTACTGCTGCATCAGTATTGGGAGAAGGCAGTTGCTTTGCAATAACGTTTAAGCGGGAAGTTTAGCAGATTTAGTAGCTAAAAGTAGAATAAGAAAAATTCCCTCACTTGCCGTAATTGCTAACTTTGCGTTGTAGTGAAATGTGGAAATCTCACCAAGCCAGCGCGGGAATGCCGCAGGATTCACCTTCGCTATGAAGCTGTGGAAATAGCTTTTCGGACCCCACTGAATTCACCACAGTGCTGAAGCTCGGTTTTTATAATATCAACTCATAATTTTATATAAATAATGTATGAAATACGATATCTTTAAAAAAAACATTAATACCTTGCATGTAATACTATAATAATTCTAACCGAAATCATGGAAAAAATACTTGTCGTTGAAGATGAGCAAGGCATTAGAGATACTTTACAAGAGATTCTTGAATTAGCAGGCTATACGGTTTTAACAGCTAGTGATGGAAAAATAGGGTATGATGTTATTGTTGAGAACCAACCAGATTTGGTGCTTTGTGATGTAAATATGCCAGAATTAGGAGGCTTTGAATTACTTGAGGCTGTTAATCAACGATTTAAAGATGAAATCATTCCACCTTTTCTTTTTCTTACGGCTAAAGTAGAAGTAGAGAGTTTGCGCTATGGGATGAGCTTGGGTGCTGACGATTATATTTTTAAACCTTTTGCTTCCAGCGATATTTTAAAAACTGTAAGACTGCGTTTGGACAGACGCAATCAATTGTTAGACCAGCGGCCTGCTAGTAAACCAGAAACTGTAATAGCAGATGCGAATAAATTAGCGCTGCCTTGCAATGATGGATTAGAACTAATTTCTTTTGATAAAATAATTAAGTGTCAGGCTGATAGAGCTTATTGTAACTTTTATTTAGCTGACAAAAGGAAAATACTTGTTTCTAAACCTATGAAAGATTTTGAAGAAGTATTAACGAGTAAAAATTTTTTAAAAGTTCATAAATCTACCATTGTAAATATTAAGCATATTGAAAAATTTGTGAGGGGGAAAGCAGGTTGTTTGTTAATGTCGGATGGTTCAAGTGTAAATGTATCGGTTCGCAAAAAAGAAGAATTGATGCACTTATTAATAGGGAATACTTAATTATATCCCGTAAGGGAAAAGCTGAATTTTCCGGATATTTTGATACTGCAATTAAATGCCAAAGATTATCCCACTTTTTTATGATAAGCTAAGGTTACGTTAGGTAAACAAATGTTATTGTTCGGAAATTGAAGCTGTTTTAGTTTGTAGTAATTTACTAGTTTTGAATTGAATAAAATTCATTTATATGAGTACGATATTAGTAATAGAGGATGAAGCATTGATTAGAGAATCTATTTGTGATGTTTTATCTTTAAATGGATATAAAACAGAAAGTGAGCCTGATGGAAAATTAGGATTAAAAAGAGCATTTAGCTTAAAGCCAGATTTAATACTTTGCGACATAAATATGCCAAAAATAAGTGGGCTGGATGTATTAAAAGCAATCCGAGCTGATGACGCTTTAAAGCATACACCTTTTGTATTTCTGACTGCGCTGTCTACCATGGATGATCTTCGAACTGGAATGAACTTAGGTGCAGAGGATTATTTGTCTAAACCCTATCGTAACCAGGAATTGGTTGACATTATTTCCAATCAGTTAAAAAAAGTGGAACAAATAAAAAATATTGAAAAGGATATTTCAAAAAAACAGCTCGATGATTTTAAACTAAAAGTAGCGGAAAAATCCAAAGGGTTTCATGATAGCTTAAACCGGGCGAAAACAGTACAAAATGTAATTATACCAAGTAAGCAAAAAATGGATGAATTGCTTGCTGAATATTTTAATTACTTTCTTCCTAAAGATACTATTTCTGGTGATTTTTATTGGGTAAAAAAACTAGATAAAATTACCCTGGTAGCTGTTGCAGATTGTACCGGGCACGGAATTCCTGGCGCATTAATATCAATGGCTGGTAACATAAGTTTAAATAATGCGGTGGATCAGTTTGGTTTAACGAAACCTGCAGAAATTTTAACGAAAGCAAATGAACTTTTTTTAGACTTCATGAATGCCAATGAGAGTAATGTTGCTCATGATGGAATGGATATTTGTCTATGTTCAATTGATGCTAATTCTAACACAATTCATTTTGCGGGGGCAAAGCGTCCTTTATATTTAGTTACGCAAAGGGATAATTTTAATCCTATAAAAGGTGTTAACAATTACTTTGAAGTAGGTTTAGAAGATATGTCTCTTTATGAAATAAAGGGTAATAATTCATCGATAGGTGGAGATGATCTCATTTTTCATGTTGAAGATCAAATTTTTGAGTACAATAAGGGTGATGTTATTTATTTGGGCTCAGATGGTTATGCAGATCAGTTTGGAGGGGAAGACGATAGGAAGTTTAAATCGAAAAGACTAAAGAATTTACTTTTATCTTTTCAAGGTAAAAGTATGTCTGATCAAAAAGAGATATTAGCACAAGAATTCCAAAATTGGATGGGAGATAAAGAACAAACAGATGATGTAACGATTATGGGTATTAAGTTATAATTCAATTATTGCTTGATGGAATTGGTATTACGAGCGAATATTTCATAAGGAGGCACAGGCCAATACTGAGTCAGTAGTTAATTATGAAGAGACTCAGATATTTATTTATTGACTGCGGAGCTGAGCTAAACGGTATTCCTTCATTTATTATAAAAAAGCTAGATTTTTAAAAGAGTTTTTTTAAATAGTCTTTACTATTTTCTTTCGTTATTAAATTTGCTTTGAGTAAAAAAGAAATTACTGAGTCAATATGTTTTGGCTCAGTATTTTTTTCTTCAGCCCATTCGGTTTCTTTAAACCAGTTTGTAACTTCTTCCTTTTCAAGATGATATCTCCACGATAATTTTTCGATTGCTTCTGGGTCTTTTTTCAGTTTTGCGGCTCTTTCGCATACAATTTGAATCATCTCAAATAATTCTTTTTCGTATTGCTTGTTGATTTTTTCAGATGCTACAATAACAAAACAAGGCCATGGCGTTACTACTTCTCCAATAAATTTACATTTATTTTGTTTTACAAATGGACTGGTTGTATATTTTTCCCATAAAAAACCTTGAGCTTTATTGTTCTCAAGTGACCATAATCCGCCATATAAATCACCAACAACTCTAAATTTAAGAGAATTCATATCCCATTTTTGTTTTTCTGCTTCAACATATGTCATTAAATGTGATCCAGACCCTTCGCGTGAAATGGCAAATGTTTTTTTATTTAAATCAGCAGGTGTTTCAATGTTTGATTCAAATGGAACATGGATTCCCCATCTTAGCGGTGAGGTCACATAATAGGATAGTATCTTGGCTGGTAAACCTTCTAAAATAGCTTTACTTACTCCTTCTGTTAATAAAACAGCAATGTCAATTGATTCACTTTCAAGCCCCCGAATCATTTGTCCTGTACCTCCAGGCATGTCACTCCAATGCAGCTTCATGTTAATTTTTTCAAAAGCCCCTTCTTCAATGGCAAGTCTCCATGGAAGATTAAAATGCTCTGGAACCCCCCCGATTTTTAATCGAATCATAATGTAAATTGTTTGTCTTAGCTCTTAATTAAATTAATCTAAAGTTGATATTGGATGTCTATTACGATTTCCATATCTAATTTGATTAGAAGGTCCTGGGTCTCCAACTTCTGATATTACAACTTTACCGTCAACAACAGATAACTCCATAGAAACATCATAATAACCTTTAGCTGGGTATTTAATTATTGCTAATTGGGCTTTTGTAGCGCCATTTTTTTTGGCTTTCTTAAGAAGTTCTTTAGAAGCATTTCGCCCTACAACATATACAATTTTATATTGTCCAAATCCTCCTTCTTCTATTCTTGTGTAAGGGGACTGCCCATTCTGAAATTCCACAGAGTCTAAGTAGAAGTCTTTCATTGTTTTTTTTATATTGTACAATTGGTCAAGAGCAGATTTCCCTGCTTCCGTAGAAAATAAACCGGTAAGTAATTCTCCCTTAATATACTCATCTTTCTCTACTGCAAAAAATCTGTGCATGACCAAACTTTTTAAATCATTCATATATTTATTGCTGTAGATTGATATTTCGTCAGCAACTTGATATCCAGCCATAAGTTCTTTTAAAGGTCTGTATCGCAACGATATATAGGCTGGAACATTTGGGTTTTCTATAACATTACTTATTTTTCCTTTACTTCTGTCCTGGTATAAAGAATAAAAGTCCCATTTACCATCAAGCAGCGCAATTTCAGCCGTAAAATATGCTTCAATGTCAGCTGTTTCTTCAATTTCGTATTCTATGAAGTTATCACCATTTGATCCAAAGTCAGCTCCTTTTCCTATAATTTTAATTTCATATTCATTTAGTGCAGTTCCTTGGTTATTTCTCTGTTCTAATTTCTTAAAACTTACCTCTTCTATAGAAATAAAATGATACTTGTTTGCTACTTCAAATTCTTGTCCTTGACGGCTAGATAACTCATTCAATTTTTCAATTAATTTTGCTGTGGTCAAGTCTTTACCCTCATAGCTTTTTACACTTACACTCGCATATCGTAAGGCATATTTTCCTAAATTATTTCTGTATCCAGAACTCAAATATTCATAGCTATCATAATCAATTATAACATCAAGTTCAAATTTGTCTCCATTTTCATAGGTTGGAGTGGTTAGCGTAAATTTATGATACGCTGCATCTTGTTCAGAAACATGATCATAATAGTAGTTTTTTGCACCAATTGAATATTTTCTATACGGCCCCGCTGAATGTTCAACTTTTATATCTTTCAAGCCAGATTCAATTCCAAAAAATTTTAATTGTTTTTCGATACTTTCTTTTTCGAGTTGAAAATCTTTTGTTGCTTTTTCTTTAGTTGGAATTGTTTGTCCAAAGCTTAAAGAGGCCAAGAAAAGCAAGGTGACAGTTAATATTTTTTTCATTTTTTTTTTTTTTGATTAATTTGATTAAAATAATTTTACACTTTATGTATTAAAACGGTTCAGCTAAAGTAAGCAAAAACGGTTTGGTAGTCAGGGCTGTTTGCTTTCTATGTTGTTGGGAATAGTTTTTTGCAATGTCTCTTGGTATTCATTAATTTTTGCTACTCTGTTAATAGATAACAAAAGTACTTTTATTATTATTTCAAAGGGTCATTTCATCGAAATAGATTGTTCTTTTTAAGAAAAGATTAAAGTCAGACTAGAAGAGGGGTATTCATCTAATTTTCATAAAAATCATCGAATTCTTTGAACCAATTATCTCTCTTTTCTTTTCCTTTTTTTGGGGTGTGAAAAACAGGGAGAAAAGAAAAATTATCACTTAAACTGATAAAGGTGATTAGTATTATGCAGAGCAAAACGTCGCTCAGTAATTTATGATTTGCGTAAATGTCGGGAAAATTAGAACAAAAAGGTATAATTATAGTGGCAGCAGGTATTAACAAAAGGTAGCCAATAAAGATGCGTCCTGCATTATCATGATGAGTGTTTTTATTTTTTTTCTTAAAATAGTTTAAGGTAAAGGGGATAAACTGGATGATAACTTCACACAATAAAATATATAACCCTTGCTTTAAAGTAATAGTAAATAAACCACTAGGTCCCTCCGGAACAAACTCTCGCAATCCAATTAATGGGAGAAAGATAAAAAAGAAGAATAGTACAATAGCATATCCAAAAAACTTTATGATTCTTGATTTTATTTTCTTTTCAAAACCAAATATAGCGATGATCCATAAACAAATAAAATTTGCAATTAGATTTAATAATGTTACCAACACAAAGTCATTGGCATTCCAATCAAAAAACACACCTACAATAGGAATGGATAATATAAACAGATTGTAGAT